>Ga0299915_10000407_pt1 | contig 32792 bp, 26 predicted proteins | sample RVTome_13_FD_200263 | JGI IMG/M metagenome (GOLD analysis project Ga0299915, IMG submission 200263) | Soil microbial communities from uranium-contaminated site in the Upper Colorado River Basin, Wyoming, United States - RVT92D227 (version 2) ...
ATCACCTTGCCGCGCGCGGACAGCGCCGGCACCGGGGCGCGGAAGTGCTGCTCCATCATCTGCGGCAAGGTCGGCGCCTGGAACGGCAGCACCCCCGATAGCAGCTCGTACGCCATCACGCCGAGCGCGTAGCGATCCGAGGCCGGCCCTGCCCCGTCGGCGCTCCATTGTTCGGGCGCCATGTAGCCCGGCGTGCCGAGCCACGTGCCTTTTCCCGTGAGCGTGCCGTTGCCGATCGCGCCCCCTTCGGTGAACAGCTTCGCGATCCCGAAATCGAGCACGAACACCTTCGGCGGCGTGGTGTCGGTGAGCATCACGTTGTCGGGCTTGAGATCGCGATGGATCACGCCGCGCGAGTGGGCCGCATCGAGCGCATCGGCGATCTTCGCGAGCACGTCGAGCGCCGCCTCGACCGCGAGCGGCCCGTCCTGCACGGCCGCGCGCAGCGAGCGCCCGTCGACGAGATCCATCACGAGGTAGAGCCGGCCGTCGTCGAGCCGCCCGAACCCGAACACGTCGATCACGTTCGGATGATCGATCTGGTTGACCGCGCGCGCCTCGCGAGTGAACCGCTCGGCGGCTTCCGACGAGGCCGCGAGCTCGCGCTTCAAGACCTTGATCGCGACGCGCTTGCCGATCACCGGATGGCGGCCTGCATAGACGTCCCCCATCGCCCCGGCACCGAGGAACCGCTCGACCACGTAGTCACCCGCGCTCGCACCGACCGCGAGCCGCTCGCCCTCGGGAGGGGCGGTCAGCTCGTTGGCGGCCAGCGTCGGGCCGTGCGCGATCTGGCTGTCCGCCATGGGGCTCATCCTAGCAGCCAGACACCCCAGCGCCGACCAGGTTTCGTCCTACGCTCGCGCATACCGCCTTCGCAACTCGTCCAACGTCGGAGAGCGAGCGTCGTAGACGGACTTGCAATCCTTCAGCGACGAAGGCCAGTATCCTCGACGCGTGTCCGCCATCGCGTCGCTCGACGATCCGCCGTTCGCTCCGCAGCATGCCTCCGTGAGGCGCGAGGCGATGATGGTGGAGGGCCACGCGCTCGCCGAGGTCGTGCTCGGCGGCTACGTGCTCGGCGCGCCCCTCGGGACCGCGCCGGTCGTGATCATCGTCGGCGGGATCACGGCCTCGCCGTTTCCGTTCGGTGATCCGGCGACCGGCTCCGAGCCGTGGTGGCCGGCGCTGAGCGGGCCCGAGCTGATCGATCCGACGCGGATGACGGTGCTGTGCCCGTGCTGGCCGGGAAACGGCTCGACGTGGCGCGGGTTCGACGAGGGCGTCATCCCCGCGCTGTCGGCGCTCGGGCTCGCCGATCTGATCGCGGCCTGGCTCGAGGGCATCGGCTGCACCACGCCGGTGACGTATGTCGGCGCGAGCCTGGGTGGCCTCGTCGGGATCGCGTTCGCGGCGCGCCACCCCGACCGCTGCGCGCGGCTGATCACGATCTCGGCCGGGTTACGGCCCGATGGCTGGGGCACCGCGACGCGGCATCTCCAGCGCGAGCTCGTGCGCGACGGCCTGCGCACCGGCGATGTCGCCACCGGCATGACCCGCGCGCGCCAGCTCGGCATGCTGACGTACCGCGGCCGCGACGAGCTCGACACGCGGTTCGGCGTGCTGGTGCCCGGCCTCGAGCAGCCGCCGGTCGCGGCGTACCTCGATCACCACGGGGCGCGGTTCGCCGCGAACTTCCCGGTGCGGACGTTCCTGCTCCTCAGCGAGTCGATCGATCGCTGCAGGTTTGCCGTCGACCCGGCATCGGTGCGCACCGAGCTCGCGCGCGTGACCGCGGACGTGCTCGTCGTCGGCGTCCCCGGCGATCTGCTGTTCCCCTACCCGCTCCAGCACGAGCTGTATCGCGAGCTGCAGGCGGTCGGCGCGACGTGCTCGCTGTGGAAGCTCGACTCCGAGTACGGCCACGACGCGTTCCTCGCCGATCAGGACAAGCTCGCGTTGCTGCTCCGCGATGCCGGTGCGTTCGCGCACGCGGCGCCACGGCTGCGCTTCGAGGGTATCGGTGCACGGCCGGTCCGCGAGATCCGGATCGGGATGATCGGGTGCGGCGTGGTCGGCAGTGGCGTGCTCGCGCTGCTCGAGACGCAGGCCGCCGCGATGGTCGAGCGCTACGGCGTACGGTTCCGCGTGACGCGGCTGGCTGTCCGAGATCCGGACAAAGCACGCAGCCCGCTCGCGGCCGGGATTCCGCGCACGACCAGACCGCTCGAGCTCGTCGCGGATCCCGAGGTCGACGTGATCGTCGAGGTCGCGGGCGGGCTCGCGGTCGAGCCGGCGGTGACCGCGGCACTCGCGGCGGGCAAGCCGGTGGTCACCGCGAACAAGGCGCTGCTCGCGCGCCGGCTCGCCGAGCTGGGCGTGCTCGCCCAGCGTACCGGGACGCCGCTCCTGTGCGAGGCGGCCGCGGCCGCGGCCTTGCCGATCATCCGCCACCTCTCCCACCGCGCGGACGAGATCGTCAGCTTGCTCGCGATCGTCAACGGCACCTGCAACTACATCATCACGCGCCTCGAGCAGGACGAGTGGTCGATGGAGCGCGCGATCGCCGAGGCGCAGAAGCTCGGGCTCGCCGAGGCCGATCCGTCCGCCGACATCGACGGCCACGATGCCGCGGCGAAGCTCTCGATCCTCGCGTACCGCGCGTTCGGCACGTGGGTCCCGCCCGATGCGCTCGCGGTGCGCGGCATCGGCGAGCTGTGGCCCGCGGACTGCGACCTCGCCGAGGCGATGGGCTTCCGGATCCGGTTGGTCGCGCACGCCGCGCGGATCGGCGATGCGCTCGCCGCGGCGGTCGAGCCCGTGCTGCTGCCCGACTGGCACCTGCTCGCCTCGGTCGAGGAGGAATACAACGCCGTCTACCTGAAGTGCGCGTCGTCCGGTGACCTCAGCCTGTTCGGCAAGGGCGCCGGCGCGCTGCCCACGGCGACCGCGATCCTGGGCGACCTGATCGATCTCGCGCAGGACAACTCGGTGCAGTGGCCCGAGCCGCGCCGGATCCCGCCTGCCCCCTCGCCGCCTCGCCGGCACTACCTGCGCGTCACCGCGGAGTCACATCCGGGGCTCGCGCGACGGATCGACAGCCTCGTGCGCCGCGCCGGGCTCACGGTGCAGAGCCGCGCCACGCGCGGCGAGCCGCTCGTCACGCACCAGGGCTTCTTGATCTCGCCGAGTGACGACACGACGATCGCGGAGGTCGTCGATCAGATCCGTACGCTCGGCCGCGTCGAGCAGACGCTCTGGCTGGGCCTCGTCGAATGACCTCATCGACCGCGATCGCCGCGTGGCTCGATCCGGCCGGCTGCCCGGCCGAGCGTCCGCCGCTGGCACGGATGGGCGAGCAGACGCGCACGCTTCACGACTCGCTCGATGCGTATGCCCGCGCGACAGGCACCGCGTGGCTGAACCCGGAGCGCCCGACGATCCAGCGCGATCTCCTCGGCTCGCCGAACGTGGTCGCGTGGCAGGAAGCGAAGGCCGCATGCCTCATCCGCGGCGACGGCGGGTGGTCCGAGCTCCCGCACCTGTACGCGCGCTACGGCACGCCGGGCACCGCGCGGCTGATCGGTGCGCTGCGCGAGCTCGAGGGCGCGGGCTGTGCCGTCGTCACCGACTGCGGCATGCAGGCGCTCGCCCTGGTCGCCGATACGCTGCTCGTCAGGGGGACGCACGCGGTCGTGATGCGGCAGGTCTACAACAAGACGAAGAGCTTCCTCGAGTGGAGTGCTCGCCGCGTCGGCGCGACGCTCACGTTCGTCGACGACGGCGACCCGGCGGTGGTGGCGGCGGCGATCACGCCGGCGACGCAGCTCGTGCTCGCCGAAACCTTCACGAATCCGCTGATGCGCGCACAGGACATCGGCGCGCTGGTTGCCGCCGCCGGTCGCGCGCGCGTCGTGATCGACTCGACGATCGCGACGCCGTGGGCGGTTCGCCGCCCGTTGCTCGAGCAAGGCGTCTCGATCGTGACCGGCAGCCTCACGAAGGCGCTCGGCGGGCACGACACCGCGCTCGGCGGCTACGTCGCGACGAACGACGCCGAGCTCGCCAACCAGCTCATGGATCTGGTCGCGATGCGCGGCGGGATCCTCGACGACGATCGCGCGTCACGGATCGCGAACGGCCTGCCTGCGGCGAACCGGCTCCACGCACGACGCTGTACGAGCGCGACCGCGGTCGCGGCGTTTCTCGCCGGGCATCCGCGGATCGAGCGCGTGTTCCACCCGTCGCTGCCGGATCACCCGGACGCGCTCGTGATCGCACGTGACTACACGCGCCATGGCTCGATCGTCTCGTTTCGGGTCGCCGGCGCGGATGAAGCGCGCCATCGTCATATCGCCGACGTGCTCGTGTCCTGCGGAGTGCCGCGCTACGCGTTGTCGTTCGACGGGCTGGCAACGAAGGTCAACCATCACCGCACCGTGTCGGAGTACTTCACGCCGGCAGACGCGGTCGCACGTGCCGGCATCGATCGGCTGATCCGCCTCGGCATCGGGATCGAAGATCCGGACGACCTCGTCGCTTGCCTCAACTGGACCTTGCACCACGAGAGCCACGTCACGACCGAAGCGCTCGACGCCTGGCGCGCATCCCGCACCGCCGAGCTCCAGCTCCGCTAGAACGCCTCGCGAGCAGGCCAGGCCCGCGCCGATCCTCGGCATTCAAAACTCTGGCGGTCGACCGGCGCGATCAGAGACACTGGCGTATGCGCTGGGAGCTCGTGGTCGTAGCGTTGACATCGGGTTGCGGCGCAACCGTCGATGGCAACACCGCCAACCCGGACGCCGCCGAGAGCGACGGACCGCTGATCGATGCGCCCGTTGCTCCGCCCGATGCACGCATCTGTGCGGGCGGCGACTCGAGCATGAGCGCAGCCGACGGCTCCTGCATCGTCTTGTTCACGACCCCGAGGACGTTCGCCGCCGCGACCGCGGCGTGCATCCAGTTCGGGTCGACGCTCGCGATCCTCACCACGCCCGAGCGCGACGCCGTCGCGAAGCTCCTGGTCGGAACCCGGAACGTGTACATCGGGCTGTCCGATCTGATCCAGGAAGGGGTGTTCGTCTGGGTCGATGGCACGCCGCTCGGGTTCTCGAACTTCGCGATGGGCGAGCCCAACAACGCCAACGGCGCGTTCCAGGAGGACTGCGCGATGTACTCGGGGCAGCGTGGCGCCTGGGACGATCGACCCTGCGCGCCGGATCCGGCCACCACGACGCCGGGCGAGTACGCGTACCTCTGCATGTACTGAACGCGCGATCGGTCAGGGCACTCGTCGCATCGCCGCACGCGCCGCCTCCGCTCGCGGTGACTGCGGGAAGCGCGCGAGGAAGTCCGTGTAGCGACGGACGGCATCGGCTCGATCACCGGCGCGCTCGCTCGCGATCGCCGCCCAGTAGCTCGCGTCCTCGGCGACCACGGGATCGGTCGCGCGATCGAACGCGGCGATCGCCTCGGCGTGCCGCTTCGCGCGCAGCGCCTTCCACCCGTCGCGGAAGGCGCGCAGCGACTCGTCGGGGGCAAGCTCGGTGAGCTCGCGCTCCCAGACCATCCCCGCCTGGATCACCCGCCGGCGATCACCGACGGTCACCTCGACCGATCCGGCGAACACGGTGACGGCTTCGATCACGCCGCTGCGAGCGGTGATCTCGGCACGCGCTCGCGTGATCTGGATCCGCGTCTGCCCGGCGACGACCTGGACCGGTCGTGCATGGACCGCGTCGACCGCCACCTGGCCCTCGCGCAGCGTGACGACATCGCGGGTCGAGGTCGTCGCTCGCGCGAAGTCGGCGCTGGCAAGGCCGGCCACGTGGGCCGTCGCGATGTCCGGCTTGTCCGGCTTGCGGCGTCCGGACGATCCATCGGCTCGCAGATCCGATGCGTCCGGGCTGTCCGGTGTCCGGTGGGCGGACGAGCCGTCCTGGGTCCGGTCATCGGACGCCAGAGGCCGGCCGGACGAGCCCTCGGGTGTGGGCCGCAGGTCGGACGCCGGACGATCGCGACCGGACAGCGTGGCGGACTCGCGGGCTGGCCGGGAAGGCGCGAGTTTTCATCGCGGCGAGCGCGCGATTTTCGGCTTCACCGTCGGGTCCCATACGCCGTTCACGCGAACCATGACCGTGCTGTCCCCCAAGCCCTCGTCCTCGCGATGGCGCACTGCGAGCTCGATCGCACCCCATGGAAATGCCTGGTAACGGACGCCCCAGCCTGCCACCCACTCCAGCGTCACGTCCGCCGTCGCCTCGTCCTCGAGCAGCGGCACGTAGGCGAAGTCGCCCATGAGCGTCGTCTTCGGATACTGCGAGGGAGTCCACTCGAGGCCCGCGATCGGCTGCAGCGTCGGGCCGAGCTCGTCGTCACGCAGGCTCGCATCGATCACCGATCCACCCACGTGCAACCGCAGCGGGCCGAGCTCGCGACTCATCACCAGGTACGCCTCCGTGACCCGTGCGCGCCCGAACGATCCGCTCGACGCGAACGTGGTCCGGACTCCGGCGAGCACGGCCGGCATCCCGGGGAACCAGGCATCCTGACGCGCGCCGATCCGGAACGCGGCCCGTCCGAGATAGACCGGTGTCTTGTCTCCCAGGCAGGCCTTGCACCCGCGCACGTCGGTGTCGGTACCGAGCTCGACCGCCGCGAGGCCGCCGAGCCCATAGCCGACCACGACGCTGCCATCGAACCGGTGGTCCATCGTCGCCGTTCCGAGCAACGCGTTCTCGGGTGGCAGCCACGCCGTCGGCGCCGTGAGCACGCGGCTCGGCGTCGGATCGGCCGCCGCGACGCGCGCGCCGAGCGCGATCGCGACGAGGAGCCCCGTCGTCCGGATGGAGAGGACTCGACTCATGGCCTACTTGAGGCTATCGACCGCGCGACGAAGCGCCCAGGAAGTAAACGTGACCTGACCGAAGATCTGCGCGTCGAGCAAGTTCGCCGACCCGATGTCGGGCAGCCGGACGCCGGATTCGAGCCGCATCCATCGCGCGACTTCGTACCGCACGCCCCACGACAGCACCGGCTTCAGGCGGATCTTGTTGGAGTCCGGATCGTCGCCGAGCCCGATCTCCGTCGCGTCGAGCTTGCAGCTGTAACAGAACTCCGGCGCCCACCCGAGATCGAGCAGGATCTGCGACCGCGGGAGCGGCCGGACCTCGAGCCCGCCGAACACACGGATCTGATGCTTCGTCGGATCGTCGAACTCGTGCAGCGTGGTCTCGGTCCTCGGGGTCATCGCGTCACCGTCGAGATCGCCCTCGAGCGAGGCATCCCAGAACGCGCCGCCCACGTGAACCGCGAAGTACTTGCCGAGGTGCTTGCTGGCCACGAGCGTGAGCTCGGCGACGCGGGTCTTGAACTCGTCGTGGTTGCGCTCGAACGACTTGCGAAACCCGAGCGTGACGCCGGGCTGGCCGTTGAACAGCCGGTTCTCCGCGACGCCGAGCCGGAACGACGCGGTGACGTACGGCTGGATCCGCGACGACCGATCGACCTCGTCGGTCCGCTCGCGCACGGCATCGGTCGTCGCGACGCCGAACTCCGCGACATCGCCGAGGCCGACGCGCGTATCGGAGGTCACGCCGCCGCCGGTGTCGAGCGACGTCTTCGAATACAGCACCGCGGCCGGCAACAGCCAGCCCGTCGGGGTGGTCAGGACTTCGGGCATGTAGAGCGGCGGCAACGGCTTCTTCGGCTTCGGCGGTGGCGGTGGCGGATATGGATCGGCCGGTCCGATGTCGGGCGGAATCGGCGCGTTCGTTCCACTGCCCTGGGCCGGCTCGGCGCTGCCGGGTCCCGGTGGTTGATCGGGGGTTCCGCTGCCCGTATCGGGTGGGATCGGCACATCGGGCACCGGCTGGGCCCGCGCGACCGCAGCGGTGACGAGCACCGACGCAAGGATGACTGTTACTCGTTTCATCTGTGCTCCTTCACGGCGCGCTAGTCACAGAACACACCCGCGGCGCGGCAGGCCAGCGCGCCCCAGGGCACGAACACCTCGGCACCGAGCCGGATGTCCCAGGTCACGATCGCGCCAGGACCTTCATCCGGCGCGTTGGTCTTCACATCGAGCTGGTAGCCGATGCTGCCGTCGATGATGACCGACGGCAGGAGGTTCCAGCGCATCCCAAGCCGACCGAGCAGGCCGTACCCGATCTCCGGCGCGGCAGGCGCTCCCGGGACGAACGTGAAGCGCGGCGCGAGCGCGATCTCGCCCACGATCTTCGCGGTCGGGTTCATCTGCAGCTCGTACGCGCCCGTCGGCAGATAGAGCGTGCGTCTGCAAGTCGCGCAGTTGCCGGTGTCGGGATCGGAATCGAACGTCTGGCCTCCGGACACGTCGATCGTCGATGCCGAGATCCGGACCCCGCCGTGCAGCGTCAGCCAGCGCGCGGCCTCGAAGCGAAGCCGGCCGACGAGGAACAGGTCGTGGACCCGCTCGTCGACGCCGACATCGCCGAACTGCTCGTTGCGTGGCACGCCGAGCCGGAACGCGACGCCGAACGCGGGGACGTTTGGATACTCGGGAATCGGTACGTGGAACTGCACGCCGACCGCGGGCAGCGGCGCGTTGATCCCGGTGACGCTGATCGCGGAGCTGTGGCGATACTCGAGCTGCGCGATGTCACCGAACCCGACCGCGGCCACGCCGGCCGAGGTCAGGATGCCGACATCCTGGAGCAGGCTCCCGTCGCCGGAGAGCGAGAGCATGTACGGGCCGACGACATCGGCCGAGGGCATCGTGTAGAGGCGCGAGCTCTGGAACGGCCCCCGGAAGATCCGCCCGAGCGAGGTGTTGCGCGTTCGCTTGGCCGGCCTGGTCTCGTCATCGGGCTGCTGCGCGTCGACCACCGCCGGCTCGGGCTCGGTGGAATCCGCTGACGCAGCGCGCGCCGCGCCGGCCACGAGTAGCGATACGCCAGCGAGCCGCCAGGCGAGCAAGTGCCCTTGGGGTGAGAGACGGCGTAACATCCAACTCAGTTGTGCACGGTGGTCGCGTGATCCGACCAGTGCCATGCCGTGAGATCCGCGTGATCGCCGATCGCTGCCGGTGGCAAATCCCGACGGTGATCTGCTCCAGTACTGTGGATCGTCACGCGAGCTGGCAGAACCGAGTACGGTCGAGCACATGTCGGACGCCGCGCGCTCCAGACGGTTGGGAGTGCAAGCGCGCCGAGCCGTCGCGGCCTCTGCGCAGAGCGAGGAGGAAGGTCGCGCCTACCTCCAGACCCGGCTCACGCTGTTCACCAAGCTCATGTTCACGCTGACCATCACGATCGATCTCGAACAGCGCAGCTCCGAGGCGTGAGAGCTCAGCGTTGAGTCGTGCCGGCGAGCGTGACGGGGCACGCGAGGTAGTAACCGCGGCCCGGAATGACCGCGAGGATGCCATCGGCACCGACCTCGGCGAGCGCGCCGCGTAACCGCCGTACGACCTGGCGAACGTTATCTTCGTTCGCGTACTTCGACTGGAACGGAAGGTCTCTGGCGAGCTGCTTCGTCGCGACGCAGCCGCGCACGGCGGCCGGCGAGTCCGCCTCGTCGTTGGCACGCGAGCACAGCGCGCGCAGCAGCTGGAACTCGAGCGGTGGAAGCGCGCGCTCGGCCCAGCCGTCGGTGCCGGTCGCGCGAGACAGCAGCGCTCCCCCGGCCACGTTGTCGTTGCTACCGACGAGGCACAGCTCGGCCTCGGTGCGCTGGATCAAGAACCGTACGAGCCCGCCGCCGGCGCTGTGAGTCTCCATCGTCGGTGCCTCGCACGGTTCGTCGACGACCTCGGTGAGGAACCACAGCGCGACATCGCCGATCTTGATCACGACCCGCGCCGGCATCGTGACGCGGCCCTGGCACCGCTGTCCGTCGACGAACGTGCCGTTGCGGCTACCGAGATCGCGGATGTTCCAGCCCGCGTCGGTCCTGCGCACCTCGGCGTGCCCGCGCGAGACCGAGGCCGCGAGCACGACGAGCTGACCCTCGTGGTTACGGCCGATCGCCGTCTTCGGCGCGACCGCGTGGGCCGCTCCGAAACCGTCGACGAACCAGGCGTCGCCATCGACCGAGGGCACCGTCGAGCGCACGTGATCCTGGATCAGGCCGTCGCACGGCGCGACCTCCTGCGCGCATCCACGGCACAGCACTCCCACCTCTGTTCCCGCACCACAAACCAGGCAACCCATGGCCCATCCATCGAATCACCGACCCGCCAGAAGCACAAGAGGTAGACCCCGTGGTCGGGATACCCGATCGGGTACCTGCGCGTTCAGTGCTCCAGGTGCCCCAGCACGTGGACCAAGGTGTCGAAGCTGACCGGCTTGCCGAGGTGCACGTCGAAGCCGGCCGCGCGGCTGCGCGCGAGGTCGGCATCATGACCATACCCACTCACCGCGACGAGGCGCAGGGGCTCGACGAGGCGATCGCGCAGGTGACGCGCGAGCTCGTACCCATCCATCACGGGGAGCCCGATGTCGAGCAGCGCGATCGCCGGCCGGAACTCGACGGCGAGCAGGAGCGCGGCCGGGGCATCGTGCGCGACCGCGACCTCGTAGCCGACGTCTCGCAGGACGGCCGCGAGCGTGTCCGCGGCATCGGCGTTATCGTCGACGACCAGCACTCGCGCCGACGGCAGCGTGGGTTGCCCGATGCGTGCCGTGATCTCGCCATCGGCCTCGACCACGATCTGGTGGAGCGGCAGCCGCACGACAAATCGGCTGCCTCTGCCTGGCCCGTCGCTGTGCGCGGTGACCGTGCCGCCGTGCAGCTGCGTCAGCGAGCGGACCAGCGTGAGCCCGAGGCCGAGCCCGCCCTGGGCGCGATCGATCGTGCGGTCACTCTGCACGAACGGTTCGAAGATATCCGGGAGCAGGCTCTTGTTGATGCCGTTGCCGTTGTCCTCGACGGACACCGCGATCCCATCCTCATCCCGGATCGCCGTGATCGTGATGTTGCCTCCTGGCTCGGTATACTTCGCAGCGTTCGTGACGAGGTTTGCGAACACCTGGCCGAGCCGGACCGTGTCGGCGTCGACGAGCAACCCCCGGCGCGCGACGTCGACGACGAGCCGGTGTCGGCGCTGATCGAGCAGCGGGCTCGCGACCTCGACCGCATAGCCGATCACCTCGGATAGCTCGAGCGGCTCCCTGCGCAGCTCGAGCTTCTCCGAGGTGACGCGCGAGATGTCGAGCAGATCCTCGACGAGCCGGGTCAGGTGCTGGGCCTGACGGCGGATCACCTCGCGTTCGCGTTCGAAGCCCGGCTTGCCACTCATCGTCATCAGATCGAGCGCGGTGATGATCGGTGCGAGTGGATTGCGGAGCTCGTGGCCGAGGATCGCGAGGAACTGATCCTTGCGACGATCGGCCTCGACCTGACGGGCGACCGCCTCGGTGAGTTGCTCGTTGACCTGATGTTCGGCCTCGAACAGGTGCGCCGTGTCGAGCGCGCTGCCGGCGCGGCGCCCGAGATCCTCGAGCAGCGAGACCTCGTCGACGTCGTAGCTCCGGGCACGCCCGACCATCCACGCGCCGAGCGCACGACCGCGCGCGACCAGCGGCACCACGACGATCGCCGTCGCGCCGAGCTCACGCGCCGCGACTCGCTGATCGTCGGTGGCACGCTCGACCTCGATCGACACCGCCTCGCCGGTAGTCATCGCGCGCGCGACCGGGTGCTCCCGCGTGCCATCGGGAGCGAACGCGCGGGCCACGGCCCAGACAGCCTGCTCGACGGGAGCGACGTCGACCGGCGCGAGTACGCACTCGCGCTCGAGCACCACGACGGCCCACTCGGCGAGCGCCGGAATCCCGACGCGCAACACCGTGTGCAACGTCGACGTGTAATCGATCGGCGCCGCGAGTGCGCGACTCGCCTCGGCGAGGACCGAGAGCCGCTGCTCGAGGCGCTCGATGATCATCTGCTTGTCGCAGTTCGACGAGCTCACTCGAACGCCTCCACGATCACAACTAACACGTGTTCGTCTCGACGTGATCGACCGCGATGGTGAGAGCTGCGCCACCGAGCGCCTGCGCTCGCCGCGTTTCGTTGCTAGTGTTGCGGCGTGCTCCGCGTCGCCACCGTCGTCGACGATACCGAGGCCGAGGGTCCCGGTCACCGCTTTGCGCTCTGGGTGCAAGGTTGCTCGATCCGCTGTCCCGGTTGCTGCAATCCAGAGATGTTCGTCATCGATGGCGGCTCGGCCATGTCGATCGAAGACGTGGTGATGCGTCTTGCGAGCGTGACAGGCATCGAAGGAATCTCGGTCCTCGGCGGTGAGCCGTTCGAGCAGGCCGAAGGTGTGGCCGAGGTTGTGCGGCACGCCAAGCTGCGCGGGCTGACCGTGATGATCTACTCGGGGTACTCGCTGGCGGAGCTTCACGACCAGGGCCGGACGCGACCGGCGATCAACGCGTTGCTCGAGCACACCGATCTGCTCGTGGATGGCCGCTACGATCGAGACCGGCCCGAGCCACCGCCGCCGGCCGGCCGGCGCTGGCTGGGCTCGACCAATCAGGTGATGCACTTCATGACCGCCGCGTATTCCGCGGATGATCCGCAGATGCACGGCGCGAACACCGTCGAGGTCCACTGGCGAGCGGGCCGCTTGATGGTCAATGGCTGGCCGCTGGGTGCGGCGGCCCTGACGAAGTTGCGCAGAGGAAGCGGAAGTGATCGATGAGCGACGACGAAGCCGAGATCGAAGACGAGCAGATCGAGGAGGAATCACCGCTGCCCCAGGTCGCGCAGAGCGAGCACGACATCGTCATGCTCGCCCGCGCGCTGGTCGCGGGGCCTGATAGCAACGACGACATCTGGTCGCTGCTGTGTGCGTCGCGCGCGGTCGCTCCGAACATCGGCCCGACCTGCGCGAAGCTCCTCGAGGATGCGCTGCGGCAGTCGTGGCGATCGCTGTGGCAACGCGGCGGGACGCGCCCGCGCACGGCTCACACCGGAGCTCGAGGTCGGCTGTGGGAGCGCTACGAGCCGAAGGAGCTCGCGTTCTCGAACCTGACGCTGCAGTTCCTGCGCTGGCTCGTCGCGACCCCGTTCTCGGCGCCGGCCTCGACGCTCAAGGGGCTGCCCGCGGGCAAGCTCACCGTCGGCGATCAGCTGATCGTGTACTTCGCGCTCGATGCAGCCCGGGCGACGCCTGCGTTGCGGGTGATCGCAGCGCAGCCGTTCGTCCAGGCGGCGCCGCTCGCGTGGCTCGGGTTCTCGTCCTACCTCGTGGGCGGCAAGGTCCCGGCGTTCGACAGCCTGATGAGCGGCGCGGGCGCGATCGTCGTCGAGGCGCTGTCCGACGAGATCGCGCGGCGCTGGCAGGCCTCGGAGGTCGCGAAGCGATCGATGACGGAGCCGGCGGAGCTCGTGGCACTCGGCGCCGCGCAGGATGCCGTGCTCACCGGCTTCCTCGACGGCTGCGACAAGCACAAGCGGCGCGACCTCGCGGCGTTCGTGCTCGATGCGATCGTGCCGCTGATCGAGCGCAACGTCATGCCGTCGCCGGGCCAGCTCGATCCGAGCGCGCCGCTGTCGATCCGCGCGAATGCACGAACCAGCGCCGGTTCGCTGCTGCGCGCGCTGATGCGCTGGAGCGACTGGGATCAGCAGCATCGTGGTGTTCGCTTCATCGACGATGACTACGGCTCCGTGCAGCTCCTGCTCGGTCGGTTCGAGCGGATCGGGAGCGCCGGCGTGTCCCGCGTGCACGGCTGGCTAGCCGATCTGGCGGCGCTAGCCCCGACGGCGCCGTCTGATACAGTCTCGCCGGGGTAGGTCCCGACCGGGTCGGAGCGGGACATCTCCAGAGGCCGAGGTTAAGCATGAGTCGCGCAATCCAGATCCGCGTGTCCGAGTCCGTGGTCCGTACGGTCCATGTCGAGGACGGAGTGCAGTCCCCGCTCGAGATGTTGCCGATCCTGGCACCCGACCGGATGGGCGAGCTGCTCGCCGCCGAGCTCGAGAAGCAGGGCTTCCTTCGCGAGGGCGACAAGGCCACGCGCAGCGATCCCGACGGTGTCGTCATCGAGGTCGATCTCAAGACCGCGACGGTGACGGCGCGCATCGGCGCGTCCAGCAAGCTCGAGGAGTCGATCGATCGGCGTGCCAGCGTCGCGATCGAGCGGGAAAAGACGAGCGAGGCGGCGCTGCGCGACGACGTGATCCGCGAGCTCGACGAGCGGCTCGCCGCGCGCACCGAGGCGTTGCGCAAGGAGGTCACCGGAAGGCTCGAGAAGAAGCTCGGCGATCTTCGCAAGGAGCTCGACGATGCAGTGGGCAAGGCCACCGTCGCGGCGTTGACCGAGCGTGCCGCTTCACTCGGCAACATCCAGTCGGTCGTCGAGGACGAGGCCGGCAACGTCACCATCAAGGTAAAGTTGTGAGCACTGGAGGAAGAGTCCTCGCCGAGACCGACCTGGCGGCCGAGCTGTCGCCGTTTGCCGCCGTCGACGCCGCGTACCCCGCCGAGATCACGCGGTGCTACGAGGCGCTGCGCCGCCGCTTGCCCGTCTTGATCGAGTGCGAGAAGGAGCTGTCGCCGTTCCTCTATCGCAGCATCCGCGAGCGGCTCAAGGTCGACGGTGCGCGCTGCCTGTATCTCGACGGCCGCGCCGCCCAGGATCTGCCTCCGCCTCCCCCGGGCTCGAACCTCGTCGGCGCGATGATCCACCAGATCCGGGAAGTCGTCCGCGGCGCGGTCGGCGAGCGCATCATCGTGCTGCCGCACATCGACATCCTGACGAGCGCCGGTGGTGGCGGTGGCCTGACCGCCGAGGCGCGCGAGGTGATTCCCCTGCTCTACGAGAACCCCGAGGTCCTGTGGCTCGGGTTCAAGGATCCTTCGTTCTCGCTGCCGAAGGCGATCGAGAACCTGTTCCCGCACTGGGAGTCGATCATCGGCGTGCCGCGCGATCGGCTGCGTTACCTGATCACCCAGCGCGAGGCACGCAAGCTCGGGCGCGGGTTCGATCCGTACCAGCTCTACAAGCACATCTCCGGCGTCAACGCGGTGCGCCTGCGCCGCCTGCTCGGCTCGCTCACCGGCGAGGACTACCCCGCCGATCCGAAGGCCGCGTTCGCGCAGCTGCGCAGCGCCACGCTGTCGAACGACGTCGAGTTGCCATCGGTCGATCTCGAGAAGGACATCGGCGGCTACGGCCCGGTGAAGGATCGCCTCAAGGCCGAGATCCTCGCGATCCTGTCGGCGAAGGACAAGCTCCACGACCCCGAGCAGATCGCGCGCATCGAGTCGCTGATTCCTCGCGGCATGATCTTCTGGGGCCCGCCCGGTACCGGCAAGACGCTGTTCGCGAAGGCGATGGCCACCGCGCTCGGCGCCGCCGTGCAGATCATTTCGGGCCCCGAGCTCAAGAGCAAGTGGGTCGGCGAGTCCGAGGAGAACCTGCGCGCCGTGTTCATGAAGGCCCGGCAGTGCGCGCCGTCGGTGATCGTGTTCGACGAGCTCGACTCGTTCGCCGCCGCACGCGGTACGTACACCGGCTCCGGCGTCGAGCACTCGATGGTCAACCAGCTGCTCACCGAGATGGACGGCTTCCGCAAGGAAGAGCTCGTGTTCGTCGTCGGCACCACGAACTTCGTGGAGTCGCTCGACGGCGCGTTGCTGCGGCCGGGTCGCTTCGAGTTCGCGCTGCACATCCCCTACCCCAACGAGGAGGACCGTCGCGCGATCCTCGAGGTCCACAACAAGCGGCTCGGCTGCGAGCTGACCCCGAGCGCGCTCGCCTACGCGACCAAGCGCACCGACGAGCCGGTCCCCGGCCCGACCGGCGGCACGCACTACTCCGGCGATCACCTGCAGGCGCTGTGTCGCCAGATCGCGCGCACGCGGCTCCGCGAGGGCATCAGCGCCGTCAGCGAGATCGCCGATGTCGACCGCGCGATCGAGCAGTACATGGACAAGCCGAAGCTGACGACGAGCGAGGAGTTCGTGGTCGCGACGCACGAGGCCGGCCACGCCGTCACCGCGCTCGCATGCAAGCACGCGCCACCGATCGATCGGATCAGCATCCGTGGCGACATCGGCGGCGCGCTCGGGTACGTCCAGTACGCCGAGGCAGCCCACCGCTACATCGTCACGCACGCGCAGCTGCGTGACCGGATCTGCACGCTGTTCGGCGGTCGCGAGGCGGAGGCCCTGCTGCTCGAGGAGATCGGCATCGGCTCGGTGAGTGACATCCACCACGCGACCTCGATCGCCCGGGCGCTCATCGAAGAGTACGGGGAAGGCACCGGCGACGCCGGCATCGTGCGCTGGACCCACCACAAGGACACGCCGGTCTCGGAGCATGCTCGATCGCGCGTCGACCAGGCGATCGGCAAGATCCTCGATTTCGAACGCCAGCGTGCCCGCTCGCTGCTCGAGACGCACCGCCTGCTCCTCGTCTCGCTGCGCGATCTCCTCGTCGAGAAGAAGGTGCTCGACCGCAACGCGTTCGCTCACCTCGCGCTGCCTGTTCTAGCCAAGCCCGGAGAACCCAATGCCGTCTGAGCTCGTGCTTCGCCTCCGTGTCGATCCGGTCACCGGCCGCCGCGAGGTCGTCGTCGACTACACCAGCGACTCCGATGCGCTGCCGATCGAGCACGAGGACGAACATCGCCGGCTCGCGGGCAAGGTCGTCGAGGGTGGCCTCGGCAGCGGCAAGGTCGAGGTCTCGCGCCCGGTGGAGGAGCCCGCCGCGCCCGCGCCTGCCGGCGAGCAGCCCGTGGCCGAGGCGACGAAGTCCCGCGGCTGAAGCGATATTTGTCGCACCCTATGGGGTTTGTCGCGGCCACAGGCTCGTGCGTTTGGTCGATCAACATCATCCAGACTGCTTCACGGTCTCACCCAGCATCGAAGGTGGACCAAGCGGGTGTTAGGGCGTGAGCTTGCAACAACGGATGGAGCAGCTGGAACGATCGAAGGATAGAAGCGTTTGCTGTGATGTTGAGGCAACATCTCGACACTCCAACCTGATCGCGACGCACGCGCGGGCAGGACGATCAGAAATTCTTCGCGGCTGTAGCCCGCTACCAGTCGCTCGGTCGCACGAGGCTCCGCACGGATGTTCACGGACACGGCGTCACGGGGACGCTGGTGACCCGCGTGTGCCATTGGGCGGGCGCTTTGGCGAGCTTGGATCACCAGTGTCCGCGCCGCGCCGTGTCGGTTCGCGCAACAGTGGGGGCGGTCGACCCAAACTCAGGCCCTCGAGAACCGTTCTCGAGATCTCACCGATGAGCCCAGCCTGGCGGAAGGCCAATGCGGCCCGGCTTGCTTCGGTTCGTAGGGCGCGCGATCGGCAGTGCCATCGGTTGGTTGCGCGTGATCGAATCGACCAGGTGCGGAACAGGCGCAACCTCCATCTCAGACCCCGCGTTCGAGGCGTAGCTGGACCTCTAGCCGAACGCGACGCGATTCCGGCCCGCGTGCTTCGCACCGTACAGCGCGCGATCGGCGGTCGTCAGGAACTCGGCCATTGGCTGGGCGCGCTTCAGGCACGCGCCTCCGAGCGAGATCGTGATCTGTGGCAGGTCGGGCGCGCCGTCCACGGCGAGCTTCACGCCGCTGATGGCGACGCGTACTCGATCGGCGACGATCCGAGCGGCCTCCTCGTTGGTATCGGGGAGGATGATCAGGAATTCCTCGCCGCCGTAGCGCGCCACGAGGTCGCTCGGTCGGGTGTTCGCGCGCAGCGTCTGGCCGACGACGATCAGCACCTGATCGCCGACCGGATGCCCGAACGTGTCGTTGAACTTCTTGAAGTGGTCGACATCGACGATGAGGATCGACAGCGACTGGTCGGTGTTCCTGCTGTAACGATTGATGAACCGCGGCACCGCGTCGTCGATCCAGCGCCGGTTGTAGAGCCCGGTGAGCCCGTCGATCATCGCGTTGCGCTTGTACTCGCGCTGCAAACGCATGTTGTTCGAGACGGTCGAGTTGTTCGCCCGCAGGCGCTGCGCGAACAGGAGGAGCAAGTTGATCGTGAAGTCGTGCGACGCGTTCACCAGGTTCCAGAATCGCGCCTCGTCGAGCTCGAGTAGCCGCGCCGGCTCCGCCGCGACGACGAATGCCGACGCCGGCGCGCCCTCCATCACCGACAGCTCTCCCACCGTCTGACCTGCTTCGAGCATCGCGACCGGCTCGCTCGTCGGCCCTTCGAGGTGAACGCTGAGCCGGCCCGACAGGATCATGTACATCACGCGATTGGTCTGCCCCATCGTCAGCAGGACGTCGCCCGGGACGAGCGTGCGCACCTCGCAGGTCTCGAGCAGATCCTCGACGGAGCCCAGGCTCACGTCCTCGAGCACCTTCAGCTTGTAGAGCTCGCCGGGATCGAGCTTGCTGTCCGTCATCGCTACTCGACTACACTAGCGCTCGCGGATGCTCGCGAACAGCGCCGCCGCACGCTCCATGATCTCCTGATCGTCGAGCTGGTCGTCGCAGATCCAGAAAAGGCGTCGCGCTCCCGGGCCACCTGACCGCGATGCGGTAGGCTCGCGGCTCGGTGGCTCGATGAAGTTCGTCGTCGACAACGCAGGCGTGCCGTGAGCAGCAAGACGCGTGACAACGGTCGCTCGGGCGCGCTCGCGTTCCGCAACGACGAGGCGCTCCGCGTGGTGCTGATGTCGGGGCTGTGCCCGGCGGATGTCCAGGCGAAGGGTGCGCACGTCGCGCGCGATGCAAAGGGAGGGCTGATCATCGCGCCCGAGAGCCCGCTGTCGGCCGCGGCCTTGACGTCGCTGCGCGCGGCGGGCGTGATCATCGATGCGACCTTGCCGGCCGACGCGCGTGCGGTGCGGTGCTGGGCCGAGGCGGTCGCGCTCGAGCGCGTCTCCGTGGCGCAGACGCCTTCGCTCGTCTTGCTCACCACGCCGGATCGCCAGGGCATCGTGGATCTCGCGGCGGAGCTGTTGCGCCTCGGCTGCGAGCGCCAGGAGCTGCTCGTGACCCCGCAGGGCGGCGTGCTGCGCGCGATCGATCCGCCGACGTACACGATCGTGCGCGCGATCGATCGCGATCAGGGCCTTCGAGGCTTCGCACCCGATCCGCACGGCCAGGAAGCCGTCTGGACCGAGCTCGGGTATCGGCATCCCCTCGCCTCGCGGCTCAAGGCCGAGAAGGACAACCTGCTGCTGGTCGCCAGCGACGGCTGGCGCACCGTGCGCGACGACGGCTGGAAGAACCTCGAGGCGGCGCTCGAGCTGGGAGTCAGCGGTGCGGGTGTCGAGCTGGCCGGGGTGTCGCTCGGCGAGCGCCGCAAGGTCGAGCTCCGATTTGCACCGGGCCGTCGCGACGCGCCGAGCCTGTGGGTGATCCGCAGGGGCGGCACCGCCGCGATCGATCGACTGCTCGAGTACTTGCCGGAGGACGTCGTGGCGCGGCTGACGTTCGCCGCCGCCGGCCGGAATGCGAGCGTGCTCAGCATGCCGGGGATCCGGCTCGATGATCTCCGCGAGGGCGCGATCATCATCCGCGCGCGCACCGGCCGCCACGGCCCGCCGGATCTGTCGCTCGATGCCGAGGAGTACGCCCCGCTCGCGCACATGCCCGATGTCTACGCGCCGGCCGGATCGATCGTCGAGCCGCCGCTGCGCCGCGAGCGGTTGCGCGCGATCCTCGGCGTCGAACAGGGTCAGGTCGGCTGGCTCGCGCCGATGGCGGAGCGCGTGCCGGGGATGCCGATCCGCGGACCGTTCCGCGTCGAGCGGATTCCCGACAGCTCGTTCGCGCCACTCTCGGAGTGGGCCGACTACGTGATCCATGCGAGCGCTCCGGCGCTCGTGCCGTGGCACCGCACGGTCGTGTTCGACTTCGCGCCGTTCGTGTCGACCGGGCTCGAGTGGGCCTCGGCCCCTCCCGCAGACGAGGAGCGCGGGGTGATCGAGAAGCCGGAGCGGCGTCGCGGGCGGCAAGCGCGCGGGCGGGCCGCCGCGCCGGCCGTCGTCGTGCAGAGTCCACCGCCGCCACCCGCGCCGACGTCGCGGGCCGCGCGCCGTGACGCGGATGCGCCGGCGAGAGAAGAAGTCTCGATCGATGCCGAGCTCGCCGCGCTCGAGGCCGAGTTCGTCGCGCTCGACGCACCGGCCGATGCGCCCGAGCGGCTCGGGCTGCTCGAGCAACTCGGGCGCGCGTACGCGAGGCTCGGTCGCCGGCGCGATGCGGGGCTGTGCTTTGCACGCTCCGTGTGGGAGCTCTCGGGTCCCGCCGCGAACGAGCGGCTCGACCTGTGGCTCGCGGCAGATCTGGGGCGCACCGATCTGGTGAAGGCGCTCGAGACTCACCTCGCGAACGCCACGCCCAACCTCGACGATGTGCGCCTCGTCGCCGCGATGGCCGCGCGCGCGCCCGTGGCGGTCACGAAGAACCCGCACCGCGTGCACCGCTGGCTCGACGATCACGACGGCGAGCTCGACGCGCGGACTCTCTGGCTGTCTCGCGCCGGGCTCGCGCGCCTCGCCGGTGGTGACACGCTCGGCCTCGCGCAAGCGCGCGATCGGATCCTCGCGCGGCTCGCGGGCGGCTTGCCCGTCGAGCGGGAGCTGCCCTCGTTCCTGCGATTCGCCGGCCGCAGCGGCGCGCTCGGTAACGCGAGCGGCGAGCACCTCGCGAAGGCGTTGACCGCGCTGGCCGACAAGATCACGTCGACCCGTCGCAAGCGCACCCCGGTCGAGGCACCGGTGGGCTTCACCAACGCGTACGTCGGCTTCCAGCTCGCGCACGGCTTCGCGCGGATCGGCCAGCACCTCCGTGCACGCGCGCTCGTCGCCGAGTCACGCACGGCGCTCGCCGCGGTCGCCACGGATGCCGTGCACGCCTACCTGATCGCCGCATTCAGCGCACGCGTCGAGCAGGCGATCGCGGGATTGCCGCCGGAGACGCCGTTGCCCGATCCGCTCGGGTCTCAGCTCGCGGGGCTCGATCGCGTCTCGCGCTACAAGGTCGACCGGCTGCGCGAGGCCTCGCGGATCCTCGAGCCGCTCGAGCGGCCCGACGCGATCGGCGCGTTCAGCAAACGCCAGCATGACTCGCGCGGCCCGGAGTTCGCGGCGCTGCGCGGGATCGCCGCCCCGGGCGCCCGCGCCAAGGAGATCGCGCGGCTCACCGAGGTCGCGGACAAGGCCGTCGAGGCCGAGAAGACGCGGCTGCTCGACGGCATCTTCGACGTGCTGCTCGAGCTGCCCGAGGCCGGCGCGGTGCCGATCCTGTCGCGCGCGTGGCCGCTCATCGCGTCGCTGCCGGAAGCTCGCCGCGCGGTCCTCTACGGCGAGGCGCTCGTCGTCGCGGGCCACTTCGGACGTACCGAGCTGGTCCCGGAGCTACTCGATGCGCTCGGCGAAGCGGTCCGCGCGGTCCCCGGTGCCGAGCTCGATCGCGTGCTCGATCAGAGCCTGCGTGCGCTGCGCCGGATCGGCCTTCGCCGCGAGATCGCGGAGCTGCTCGCCGATGTCGAGACCGCGCTCGACACCAACAGCGCGAACCTGCGCGCGCGGCTCGCGCTCGCCGCCGGCCTGGCCTATCTCGGCGAGACCGCCCGTGCCCTGCCGATCCTCGAGCAGGCACGCCGCGCGCTCGGCGAGAGCATGACGCTCACGGCACGCCTCGAGCTGACGCGCGCGCTGGCGCAGGCCTACGCGCAGGCACCGATCGGTGACGCGCTCACCGCGATCGCCGAGCTCGCCGGCCAGCTGCGCGACATCTCCGACAGCTTCGGCACGAACAGTCACTACTGCCTGTCGGTCCTGCATTTCGTCGAGTCGCTCGTCCTCGGCATCGCCTCGGATGACCTCGCGCTTGGCGAGGCCGGCCGCCGTTTCGTCGAGGACGACGAGCACCTGATCCGCCGCCGCCTGCACCGTGACCTCGGAGGTTCGTCGTGAGCATCACCGCACCCGCACCCGTACCCACCGCACCCGCGGCGATGGACTCCGTCGACAAGGCCGCCGGCATGAGCGCCGATGACCTCGCGCGCGAGGCCTCCGCACTCCGCGATCGGATCAACCGGTTCCGACTCGGACTCGGGCGGTTCTTCGTCGCGAAGCAGCCGCTGATCGACCTGATGTGTGTCGCGGCGGTGGCGCAGGAGCCGCTGCTGCTCGTCGGGCCGCCCGGCACCGCGAAGTCCGACCTCGTCATCAAGTTCAAGGACGCGCTCAAGATCCCCGACGGCGAGTACTTCGAGTACCTGCTGACGAGGTTCACCGAGCCGTCCGAGGTGTTCGGCCCGATCGACATCGCGCAGCTTCGCGAGGGGCGGTACCTGCGCCGCGATCGCGGCAAGCTGCCCACCGCGCGCCTCGTGTTCCTCGACGAGATCTTCAAGGCGAACTCCGCGATCTTGAACTCGCTGCTCACCGTCATCAACGAGCGCAAGTTCTACCAGGATGGCCAGCCGGTCCCGGTGAAGCTGCGCATCCTGCTCGCGGCGACCAACGAGCTGCCCGAGAACGCCGAGCTCGCCGCGCTCAAGGACAGGTTCTGCCTCAAGGCCGCGTGCCGCTCCGTGCAGGACGAGCACTTCGTCGAGCTGATCGACGCCGGGCTCGACGGGTTCACGCACCGCGAGCTCAACCAGAAGCCGTGGATCGAGGGTCACGCGAGCCTCGAGGACTTCATCAAGGCGAACCGCCACCTCACCCACGTGCTCGCACGGCGCACGATCGGCAACGACGGCCGCGAGCTCCGCGATCGCGAGATCTACTTCTCCGACGAGCTACTCCGCGAGCTGCGCCGCGTGCTGAAGACGCTCGTGCGCGAGGACGGCGTGTTCGTCTCCGACCGCAAGGTCGTGAAGCTCTATCGCCTGCTTCGCACGCACGCCTGGATCACCCACGGCGGCGCCGTCGAGCGCGCGGACCTCAAGCTGCTCTCGTACCTCGGCGAGACCCGCGACGAGATCGACCTGCTCGAGGAGAAGGTCCCGAGATTGCTCGGGCTGTCGTGACCCATGGCCGGAGGTGAGCGAGGCCGTCCGGCCAGGCGAATGCGAGAGGCCAAGCAATGACGCGCGCCGAGCTACGCACCGCCGCCGACGTCGCGAGCTGGGTCGCGGCCGGGCTCTGCCTGCGCCGCGTCACCACCGACGGCGACGAGGACGCCACGATCGGCCAGGCCATCCTCGCGTGCGCCTCCGAGCTCGGCGCGTTGCCGCCGGCCGGCGTGATCGCCGACGTCGCGATCCTGCTCGGCGGCGCGCGGCTGCCGCAGGCAACCTCGGTCGCGGGCGACGACTCGCTCAAGAACGCGATCCGCTCCTACGAAGACGACGTCCTCTCGCGGCTCGCCACCACGGCCCGGTTCGACGACGTGCTCGCGTCGTACGCCCACCTCGACCCGTCGCTGAAGCCGACCGCGACCGCGCTCGTCGTCGGTGCGTTATGCGAGCGCTCGAGCTTTGCCGGCCTCTCGGTCAGCCCCGCGACGCTTCGCCGCGCCCTCGCCCGTCCGCGCGAGGAACGCGACGCGAACGGCAAGCTCGAGCTCAAGGCCGGCGTGCAGGGCCCGCGCCTCGCCGAGGCCTACCAGCGCCTCGCACGCGGTGCGCGCCAGAGCCGCGCGCTCGTCGACGATCGCGAGGTGTTCGCGATCGATCACCTCGAGGTGCTCGGCAGCTACGGCCGCCGGCTCGCCGCCGATCACATCGGCGCGGCCGCCGAGGCGATCACCGGCAAGCTGCCGCGGCGGCTGCCGGCCAAGCGCGAGCAGCGAGGGCAGCAGGACACCAACCTCGCCGACGACACGCTCTACCCGGCCGGCGGGTTCACCGCGATCACGCCGAGCGCCTCGGCGAACTTCGAGAACCTCGTGACCTCCGAGCTCGTCTACATGGAGGACGGCGATGACGTCGTCGACCTGTTCACGCTGCGCTACGTCGAGGGCGAGCTGCTGTTCTACACGCGCGACGACAGCGTGTTTCGCCGTCACAAGCACCTCATCACGATCGCGCTCGGGCCCGACCTCGAGGACGCCCGGGTCAAGGACCCCGACGTGCCGTGGCAGCGGCTGGTCCTGGCGCTCGGGATGCTCGTGGCCGCGATCCGCTGGCTCTCCGAGCAGCTCGGCCACCAGGCGCTGACGGTCCACCTCGCCTTCCCGCCCAAGGTCCTGGCCGCCGAGCGCGAGCTGGTCGAGCTCCTGCTCGAGGGCGAGATCACATCCGGTATCGTCGTCTGCATCGAGCAGAAGTGGGACGCCGCCGTCGACGTCGCCCAGGCGGCGCGCAACGCGATCTCGGATCTGGTCGTGGTCTCGCTCGGGGCGGTCCCGCCACTCCCGAAGAACCAGCGAGCGCTGCACCTGGTGCTCGGGGCGGTGTCACCGGCGGTCTACGAGCTGGCTCCCCGCAAGGGTGTCGCATCGGACCCGGAGGCCGACCCCTGGACCGAATGGTGCGAGGTGACCGAGGATTTGCTCCGCTGGCTCGTGTAAGTCGGCCAGGGCCTCGTGTAAGAATTCTTGGCAACCATGCCTCGTTACGAATTCTCTGAAGGGTCATCGAACAAGTTCTGGCAGATCGATCTCACCGGAAAGTCGTTCACGACGACCTACGGCAAGATCGGCACCGGCGGTCAAACAACGATCAAGACGTTCAAGACCGACGCCGACGCCAAGAAGGAATACGACAAGCTCGTCGCCGAGAAGGTGAAGAAGGGCTACAAGTCGGCGAAGAACGGCGGCGGTCGCGCTGCCGACGACGATGACGACGAGGACGAGGACGAGGACGAGGACGAGAAGCCGGCGAAGAAGGCTGCTGCAAAACCCGCCGCGAAGCCTGCGGCGAAGCCTGCGAAGGCCGCTGCCAAGCCCGCCGCGAAGGCCGCTGCCAAGCCCGCCGCCGGCTCCGACAAGGAGTCGCCGCGCTACTTCGAGTTCAGCGAGGGCTCGTCGAACAAGTTCTGGGAGATCCGGCTCGACGGGACGTCGGTCCGCACGCGCTACGGCAAGATCGGCGCGAGCGGCGCCACCACGCTGAAGCCGTACCCGAATGCCGCCGCCGCGACCAAGGAGTACGACAAGCTCGTCGCCGAGAAGACGAAGAAGGGCTACGAGGAGACGGACGCCCCGAGCGGCGGCGACGATCACTTCGACGACATCGAGGAGTAAGCCGCGTCTGTTCGCCATCGTCGGAAATCCGGGACACCGGCGCGTCACGATGTTCCAGGCCGCGCTCGCGGCGCAAGGCCTGCCGCCGGCCCGCGAGCTCGCGTGGCTCGACCTCGCGGAGCCCGGCGCACCCGAGCGCCTGTTCGCCGACCTGCCGGCCGACACGATCCTTCGGATCGACTCGATGGGCGAAGTCGACGCGGTCGAGCGCGCGATGCTGGGTCGCGGCGAGCCGGCCGCGCGCGCCGAGGGCGTCCCGGCGATCGGCGCACGCGCGCTCGCGAAGCTCCCGTACGAGCTCGGGCGCATCTTGCATCCACGCCAGGCCCACCTCGGCTTCCTCGCGGTGCTCGCCGAGATCGAGGCCGCGATTCGCCCGGCGTGGCGAGTCGTCCAGCCGGTGTCCGCGATCGTCGAGCTGTTCGACAAGCGGGTGACGTCGAGGAAGTGGCGCGGCCTCGGCATCCCGGTTCCCGAGGCGATCGAGGACGTCCGCGATCCGGACGATCTGCGCGCGCGGATGCGTGCGAACGACTGGCAGAGCGTGTTCGTCAAGATGGCCTCGGGCAGCTCGGCGTCGTGCCTCGCGGTGTTCGTCCAGCGCGCGAACGGCGAGCACGCGATGACCACGGTCGAGGACACGGGCAACGCTCGCTACAACACGCGCAAGCTCCAGCGCGTCAGCGGCCGTCGCGCCCTCGATCGCCTGCTCGGCTTCTTGCTCGGCGAGGGTGCACAGGTCGAGCGCGCGATCCCGAAAGCGCAGCGCGACGGCCGCTACTTCGATCTGCGCGTGCTCGCGATCGATGGCGAACCCGCGTTCGTGGTCATGCGAACCGCCGCACACGTGATCACGAACCTGAACCTCGGCGGGCTGCGCGGCGACCTCGACGCCCTGCGCGCGACGGTCTCCGACGAGGCATGGCAGGCCGCGATGGCGAGCTGCCGCGCGGTCCAGCGAGCGAGCGGCGCATTTCACGTCGGCGTCGATGTCATGTTCGAGCCCAAGCTCGCGGCGCATCGCGTGATCGAAGGCAATGCGTTCGGCGACCTGTTACCGAACCTCGTACGCGACGGCCTCGATGTCTACGGCTGGCAGATCCGCCGGTACCTCGAGAGGACCGGATCGATCGCCGCACGCCGGTGAGGCGAGGGTTTATGATGGCGCGATGATCCGGCTCTCGCAGCTCCTCAGCTACCTCGCGCGCGACGAGGTGACGGAGATCGTCGTGGGATCCGGACGGGCGATCACGATCCGTTCGAACGGTGCGTACAAACAGCTGACGACCGCGCAGGTCTCGCTCGGCGAGCTCCGCGAGCTGGTTCGCAGCACCGAGCTCGAGCCGCTGCTGCCGGCGACCGACACCAGCGGCGTGACGCGCGAGGTGACCCTCCAGGGCAACGTCTACAGCGTGCAGCTGATGCGGCGCGCCGAGGCGGTGAGCCTCACGATCACGCGGCCGCTGCGATCGGCGACCACCCAGCTGATCGCGGTCGAGCGCGTCTCGGTGAGTCCGGGGATCGTCGAGCGCAGCGCCAAGCGTCGGATCGACCCGCGGAGTGACGACGAGGACGCCGCGGCCGCTCCACCTCGGAAGTCGGGGACCACCAACAACATCGTGTTCGCGAGTCCGCGCGCGAAGTCTTCCACCAGCACGAAGAAGCGGTCGTCGAGCTCGAGCGCGCCTCCGGATACGAACCCGTCACGCCGGCGCGGACAGTCGCTGGGGATCGTGCCGTCGCCGGACCCGTCTCCGTCGCCGGACCCGTCTCCGTCGGTCGCCCCGCCCGATGCCGAGGCGTCGGCGAGCGCCGCTGCCCCGGCGTCTGATCGTGCGGTGTCGTCGAGCGCCGCGGCTCCAGCGCCTGCGATGTCGAACGCCGCTCCTCCGGTTCACGAGCCGGACGACCGCCGCACGGTCGCCGCGGCCGTGCCCGTGTTCGTTCCCCAGCTGTTGCTCGGTTCCGATCGCTCCATCCCCGACGCGTTGCTCGCGCTGCTTTCGCAGGCCCGCGGACGGCACGCGACCGACCTTCACCTTGCAGCCGAGCAACCGGCGTCGATCCGGGTGAACGGCCAGCTGGTGCAGGACGGCGCCCCGCTCGACGCCGCGCTGATCGCGAGCGTGCTGGAGCCGCTGCTGACGACCGGCGAGCGTCACGTACTCGCCGAGCGCGGCTACGTGGACTTCGCGTTCACCACCGGCGAGGGCCAGCGCACGCGCGCGAACGTGTCGCGGCACCGGGGCGGGCTCAGGGGTACGTTCCGCATGATCTGGGACGGCATCCCGACGCTCGAGGCGCTCGCGCTGCCGAGCGAGCTCCAGCGTGTCACGAGCGCCCACCAGGGCCTCGTCGTGATCACCGGCCCGACCGGTCACGGCAAGACCACCACGCTCGCCGCGCTGATCGATCGCATGAACCGCGAGCGACCACACCACATCCTGTCCGTCGAGGATCCGATCGAGATCGTCCACCCGCGCAAGCGGGCCGTCGTCTCGCAGCGCGCCGTCGGGATCCACACGTTGTCGTTCGCGAACGCGCTCAAGGCCTCGTTGCGCGAGGATCCGGACGTCATCGTGATCGGCGAGGTTCGCGATCGCGAGACCGTGGAGATCGCGCTCACCGCCGCCGAGACCGGCCACCTCGTGCTCGTCACGATGAGCACGCCGTCGGCGGCCAAGACGATCGACCGGATGATCGACATGTTCCCGCCCGACGATCAGCAACAGGTCCGCGTGTCGCTCGCCGCCGCGCTGCGGTTCGTCATCTCGCAACGCCTGCTGCCGCGACGCGACGGCAACGGCGTCGTGCCGGCCGTCGAGCTGCTCACGGCGGTGCTCCCCGTCGTCGCGCTGATCCGCGACAACAAGCTGTTTCAGCTCCCCAGCGTGCAGCAACGCGGGCGCGCATTCGGCATGATCCGCTTCGACGATTCGCTGATCGAGCTGGCGCGCACCGGGGTGATCGATCCCGAGGTCGCGATCGCGAACGCCGAGAATCGCCGCGACGTCCAGGCGATCCTGCACCCGCAGGCCGCGCCCGCACCGGTGGAGGCAAAGTCGCGACTCGGCGGGTTCTTCCGGCGGAGCAAGGACTGACCATGCACGAGATCCACGACCTGTTCGATCGGCTGCTCGCGCACGGCGGCTCCGACCTGCACCTCGCGCCGGGCTATCCGCCGATGATGCGGATCCGCGGCGACCTCGTTGCGGAGGGCACCGCGGTCCTCGATCCAGAGTCGATCCGCACCTCCGTCGATGCGTTGCTCACTCCTACCCAGCGCGCGACCTTCATGGCCACCGGCGATCTCGACTTCGCGTACAGCTTCGGCACGAAGGCGCGCTTCCGCGGCAACCTGATGCAGAAGCTCGCCGGGACCGGGGCGGTGTTTCGCACCATCCCGAGCAAGATCCTGGGGCTCGACCAGCTCGGCGTCCCGGCTGGCATCCGCAAGCTCGTCGACCTACGCAGCGGGCTCGTCCTCGTGACCGGGCCGACCGGCAGCGGCAAGTCCACCACGCTCGCGGCGATGATCGATCACATCAACACGCACCGCCACGGTCACATCCTCACGATCGAGGACCCGGTCGAGTTCGTCCACACCTCGCGCTCGTGCCTCGTGACGCACAAGGAGGTGCACCGCGACGTCCCGAGCTTCGTCGAGGCGATCCGCAGCGCCGGCCGCGAGAACGCCGATGTCATCCTCGTCGGCGAGCTCCGCGGCGCCGAGACGATGAAGCTCGCGCTCCAGCTCGCGAGCTTCGGGATCCTGATCTTCGCCACGGTACATACGAACTCGGCGGCGGCGACGATCGACCGCTTCGTCAACGCGTTCCCGGCCGACCAGCAGTCGCAGATCCGCGGCTTGCTCGCCGATTCGCTCGCGGGTGTCGTCGCCCAGCAGCTGATCAAGCGTGCCGATGGCGCCGGCAGGATCGCCGCCCACGAGATCCTGATCGGGAACATGGCGCTCGCGTCGCTCATCCGCGAAGGCAAGACCGCGCAGATCGATAGCGTCATCCAGGGTGGCAGCGCGGTCGGCATGCAATCGATGGACGCCACGCTCGATCGGTTCGTTCGCGACGGCTCGATCCGCGCGGTCGACGCGCTCGAGAAGGCACTCGACAAGGAGAGCTTCTCGAAGCTGCCACACATCGCGCGGGAGCTCACCGAGCCCGCTTGACCATCCGGCGTGCTAGGTAACAGCCATGCCGCGCTACGAGCTCGACGGCAAGTTGTTCTGGAACGTGTCGCGCTCCGGCACCGCCGTCACCGTCACGTCGGGCAAGCTCGGCAACAAGGGCCGCACGACCGTGAGGCATCATCCGTCGACGGCGGCGGCGCAGGTGCACCACGACGATCTCGTGATCGCGAAGGCGCGCGAGGGCTACAAGCTCGTCGAGACCGCGCCACCGGAACCGATCCCGGTCGACCGGACGGCCGACGAGCGCGCCGATGCCCTCGAGGCGCGGATCGTCGACGATCCGGAAGATTCCGAGGCCTGGATGGTCTACGGCGACTTGCTGCAGCGTCGAGGCGATCCGCGCGGCGAGCTCGTCGCGCTGCAGATCGCGGCGGAGGCCGAACGCGTGGCGAATCCTCGCGCTCGCGGGGCCGCGCAGGTCGCGGTCGGCCGGTACTTCGCGACGCACGCTCCTGCCCTGCTCGGATCGCTGGCGAAGCACGTCAAGGACGTTCGCGATCCGGCGGCGGCGCCGTTCCTCTGGCGGTCCGGCTTCATCCATCGCGCCGAGCTCGCGGCGCTGGACGATCCGGGCGCGATCGTGAACGAGCTGCTGCAGCATCCGTCCGGGCGCCTGCTCGTCGAGCTCGCATTCAAGGCCGATGATCGCGCAGAGGCGGTCGAGGTACTCGACGCGATCGCACGCATGGCGCCGCCAGCGCTCCGAGAGCTCGACCTGTTCGCGCGCGCCGACCTCGCCGATCTCGGCAACGTGTGGACGAAGCTCCCGCGGCTTCGTCGCCTGTACTTGACCGCCCGGTCGTTCGAGCTCGGCGACCTCCGGCTGCCCGACGTGCAACGTGCCCGGTTCTTCGCTCTCGCGCTGTCGCCGCGCTGCATGGATTCGATCGCGACGGCCCCATGGCCCGTGCTGGAGCGGCTCGAGCTGCGACTCGGTAACCGGTACAACACCGAGTCCGCCGCGTTCGAGCACGTGCGCCCGCTGCTCGAGCGCGCCGACATGCCGGCACTCACGCATCTCAAGATCCGCGGGGCGCCGTTCGCAGGCGCGATCTTGCGCACGCTCGCCCAGAGTCCGCTCGCCCGCCAGCTCCTCGTGCTCGACCTGTCGCACGGGACGATCACGCCGCAGGACGGGAAGACCGCCGCGAGCAGCTCTCGATTCACGCAGCTCCGCGAGCTCTGGATCCCGTTTGCGGGGCTCTGGGCCGAGGGTGCCAGGGCGCTCGAGGGCATCACCAAGCACCTGATCAACGACAAGCGCGGACCGCTCGACACGCTCGAGCACGACCTCGGCGTCGACGACAGCGACCCCGAGCACTACGAAGACGTGGACGAGTGAGCGATCTGCGTAATGTGGCGCTCGAGGCGGCGATCGATCGCGACCCCTACGATTCGCGCAGCTACCTCGTCTATGGCGACTGGCTGCAGGAGCAAGGCGATCCACGCGGCGAGCTGATCGCGATGCAGATCGCCGGCGAGGGCGACCCCCGGATCGCGGTTGCCGCACGTGCCTTTCTCCAGCGTCACGGCGAACGGTTCATCGGCGGGCTCGCCCCGGACAGCTGGGTCTGGCGCGACGGCTTCATCCGCTACGCGGCGCTGGGGACCTACGGCCCAGCGAATCACGACGCGCTCCCCGCGCTGCTCGAGCACCCGTCGGCGCGATTCCTCCCCGAGCTCGCGATCGGATTCTCCGATTTCGGGCTGCAGCCGGCGATCGACACGCTCGCCGAGCGGCTCCGACCCGCGCTGCGTGTCCTCGAGCTCGGGGCCGGAGACCCGGTGGAGCACGCGATGCTGCATGACATCGGCGACCTCGAGCGGCTGTGGCCGGTGGTGCCGAGGCTGTCGCGGCTCACGATCTGCGGGCAGAACCTCACGCTCGGCGAGCTCGACCTGCCGGCGCTCTCGCGCCTCGAGCTCTGGGCGTTCTCGCTCTCGGCCGAGAACGTCCGGTCGATCGCGCAGGCCCGCTGGCCGGAGCTCGCGGCACTCTCGATCCGATGCCGGCGGGCGGCGCAACCGATCCTGTCCGAGTTCCGGACGTTGCTCGAGCACACCCAGCTGCCGAGGCTCACGCGGCTGGGGCTCATCTGCTCGGACTTCGTGGACGAGCTCGTCGACGATTCGTTCGCCGCGCTGCCGCTGCTCCGCCAGCTGCGCTCGCTCGACCTCTCCCACGGCCACATGACCGATGTCGGCGCCGAGCGGCTGGCGCGCCACGCGGACGCGTTCGCGCACCTCGAGGTCCTCGACGTGTCGCAGAACCGCCTGACCGCCGCCGGTATCCACGCGGTTGCCGGCATCGCGAAGCGCGTGATCAGCGACAACCAGAACGATGCCGACGACGCCCAGATCGACGACCTCTACGACTACTGAACGACCGGCAGGCTCCCGCGGCCCCGCCGCGCTTCGGGCACCGGCACCCGCTCGAGCAGGCCCGTCGTGAACACCTTGTCGAGCTCGAGGTAGTCGAGGTGCACGTAGCCGATGTGGCAGTGGCAGTCGACGTTCGTGCATGCACGCGGGACGAGCGCCTCGCGCCATGCCGGCTCGTAGATGTTGCCGATCGGATCCGCGATGAAGTGGCAGCGGCGCATCGTGCCCTCGCCGTCGACGGTGATCGCGCGCTCGCCGGCGCCGCAGCGCTTGCCGAGGCTCGGCCAGCGCTCGACGTTGATGCGAAACAACGGATCGATCGTCTCCCACCCGGCGATCTCGTCCTCGTCGTAGCCGAGTGCCTTGACCGCGTTGATCCAGACGTAGACCTCGGAGGGCAGCGCCGCGCGAAGGGCGATCGCGGCGCCGGCATACTCGCGCTGGCCGACCACCCCGACGCTGTAGTGGACGCTCGCGTCGGTGAGCTTGCGCGTCTGGGCGAGGAACTCGTCGAGCGTGGTCCACTCCGGGTGGTAGGTGCACCACAGCGCGAGCCGCTCCGGGTTCGCGGCGGCGATCCAGTCGAGCGACCCCGACAGGTTCGTCTGCGCCGCGCAGCGCCGGATCTGCGGGAGCTGCGAGAGCTCGGCGAGGCCGTCCTGGTACCAGCGACGGATCAGCGCCTCGCCCCACGGCGTCACCAGCACGCCGAGCTCGTCGGTCGGAGGGAGCGCGGTGATCCAGTCGACGAACCGGCCCCAGGCGGCGCGATCGATCGCGAGCGCCTCCCGGCTGTCCTTGCGCTTCGCGAACGGGCAGTACTCGCAGCCGTAGTTGCAGCTGGCGAGCGGGCCCCGATAGAGGACATCGAGCTTCATTGTTTAACCTCTCGCGCTCGCTCGGCCGGACGGCCCCGAGACGACGATCGACCGCCTCCGGTCATTGTTTAACCTCTCGCGCTCGCTCGGCCGGACGGCCCCGAGACGACGATCGACCGCCTCCGGTCATTGTTCAACCTCTCGCGCTCGCTCGGCCGGACGGCCCCGAGACGACGATCGACCGCCTCCGGTCATTGTTCAACCTCTCGCGCTC
>Ga0299915_10000408_pt1 | contig 32787 bp, 28 predicted proteins | sample RVTome_13_FD_200263 | JGI IMG/M metagenome (GOLD analysis project Ga0299915, IMG submission 200263) | Soil microbial communities from uranium-contaminated site in the Upper Colorado River Basin, Wyoming, United States - RVT92D227 (version 2) ...
GATGAAACAAGGACTTCTTGGCCTGTTCAAAGATGAGAAAACTCTTGTGGTTGCTGCTGGCAACCCTCGTCACTTCAACACTTCCCGCACGTGGAGCAGCACCGGAGGCAGTAAGGCTGGGCTCACCACAGGCAGTAGTCGTGGTGGGGCCGGTGGACCCTCCTGCCAATGAGCGCACCCGTGCCTACATAGCCGAAGCCGAAGATGTCGCCCAAATCCTGGAAGAGGCCGGCTACCAGGTGGCGCGGCTCTACCATCCTGAGGCGACCTGGGAAAGGCTGAGAGAAGCCAGCCGGGGAAGCAGTCTCTTCGTCTATTACGGCCACGGCAACGGCTACGGCTGGCAGGGCTATACCGGGCCGGGCGCAACAAACGGCCTTTGCCTGAGCGATCCGGAGAATCCTGACATTGTCCGAACCGGCCCCGGAGTGCCCGGAGGAAGCGAGGATGACCTGGCCTCCCTGGGCTTCACGCCCGGTTTCACCGTTGTGCTGGTTCACGCCTGCTATGCTGCCGGCTCCAGCCAGTTCGACGATGAGGCGGTGGGCTACCATGTGGCGAGCCGCCGGGTCAAGGAGTATGCGGAGGCCTTTCTCCAGGCGGGGGCTTCGCGCTATCTGGCGACGACCTATGTGGGAGTCGCGCCCGCTTTCTTTCGGCGCTGGCTGACAGAGGAGTCCCCGCGCCAGGCGTTCAGAGAAGTGTTGGGCGGCCGGCGAATCCACTCACAATCCGGCATGTTGATTGCCGAAGACCGCGACAGTCCGGATGACCCCTATCCCTGGGTCTCGGCCCTGGTGGAGGAACCTGTTGAGGTGGCGCTAGCGTCGGCGCCGCAGGAGTTTGCCCCCCAGGAGGATCAGCCCGCCGCCGAGCAGCAGCAGACTCGCCGGCTCGGGGACGTCCGGAGGGTCGTCGCCGCCGTGATGAAAGAAGAGCGGCAAGAGCGGAAGGCGGCGAGTGACCTCGATCTCAGGAAGGACCTGGTATTGAAGGGCGAAGGGCATCTCCGGCAGGAGAGCGTACTCCTCAGGCTCGTGGGTCTGCAGGGGGGCGAAGAGTTCGACCAAGGGCTCCACCGGGACGCTTGGAGCGGGTGGGGCCTCGACAATCTTCTTGCGCTCTACCGGGGGCAGATTGGCGACCAGTGGATTCCCACAAGCATATTTCAGCACGGGTGTGCCATCTGGCAGGCCGAAAGCCTTGCCCCCGTCGCGGAAATAGTCCCGGCTTCGATAGATCCGGCCGGTCTTGGTGACCCCGTAGACTGGCTTCCAGCCGGATTCGGCAAAGTTTACTATCCTGAGTTGGCTGCGCAGATAGGCGACCAGTTCGGCCTCTGGCATATGGAAGTGCTTGGCCAGTCGCTGGCGCAGGACTGGATCGCTGTCAACCTGTTCCATGACCGCCTCTACTGTATAGGCGCGCCAGCCGAGGAAAGAATCCGGCCCGGTCGGCTGCTTTCCGGCGCCGCTCGCGGGTAGGGCGAGCAGACTCACCCCGACCCCCAGCAACAGCGCTAACAATTGCACGCGGATAATTGCTTTCACTTCCCTTTCTCCCCATCTTCGATCTTAATGCTCACCCAGGCGGGCGGACCGAAGCGGCCCTCTCCGTCGCCAACTCGCACGGTCAGAATCAAATCACCGGGAGCCTGCCCCTGGCCCTCGCCCTTTGCCGGTTCGAGCATGATATGGGTCAACAGCGGAAGTCGCGGCGAGGTGTAGCTGACCCGGCCCTCTCGGCTGATTGTGTAGAAGAACTCCTTTGCTGCGGGCCCGGCAGAGACAAAAAAGAGGGTTGGGCCGGAAACCGCAGCGGAGGAAGAGGTGGTCAATTCCTGATCCACCTTTGCCTCTCGAGAGCGAATGGAAGAGGCGAGACGCTCCTCCTGACTCACCGGCGGGCCCGACTCGGCCGCCCCCTCCTGCAGGGCGCGCAACAAGGTGTCATTCTCGGGCACGACCAGGAAGGTGGTTGTCGCGGTCTTGTCTCTGGAATGAGGCGGCTTTGTGGCCGCCCATACCTCTACCAGATGATAGCCCGGCTCCAGCCGGGAGGTATCCACCTCCACTCTCCACGGCGGCTCCGTGCTGTCGCTGAGTTGCTCGTTGTTCAGCCGAATCTTCACCGCCCCCAGTTCGGCTTTGCCGGTGGCAATCATGGGCGCGATTGTGACCTTGTCGCCCTTGACCACCGGAAGGTCCGGATCCCAGTAGGTGGGCCGGGAACCGGGGCGCTGGAAACTCCGCAGGTCGCCCTGGGGAGTGCGCACCTCCAAGACAATCTTTATCCCGGGGATGTAAACCTCCTCAGCAGCCTGCACCTGGCCATATACACAGCAAAACCAGGCTGCCGCAAGGGTCAAGAAGATAGCCCACCTGAACATGCTTTGACAACCTTTCCACAGAGGGGGTTACGCAAGATTCATGCCAAAACCACCCTCTCTTGTCAAGAAAGATCAGCCCCTTTCGCGGCCGCCAAAAGGTTACTGCCCCCCTCCCGCAGAACCTCACTGCGAATGAGGCTGCAAGGCCCCCGCGCCTTGGACGATTCTTGTTTTAACTGCTGCTCGCCCGTCAACCAAGAGGTTATTTCGGTAAAGAGGCTGTGAATCCCTTCTCAAACTGCAATAAGAGTGCGTAATTCTATTTGGAGCAAGAGTTGAAGATGAAAAAGGTTGTCTTGTTGGGAAAACGGAAAGCCGCTCTGGCCGATGCGCCTGACCCTAAGCCCAAGGGAGACTGGGCGCTTGTGAAAGTCCACGCCGCCCCGATGTGCGCGGAATACAAGCACTTCCTCGCGGGCAAGAAGATGGAGGCCCTGGGCCATGAGGCCGCGGGTGAAGTGGTGGCTGTCGCCAAGCCGGGGAAAGTGAAGGTCGGCGACCGGGTGGTTGCCATGCCGCTCCACGGCTGCGGCGATTGCCCTCTCTGCAATTCAGGAGAATACATCCATTGTGAGCGGAAGGTTGATTTCGCCAAGATTCACGGCACCGCCGACGGCAATGGGACGATGGCCCAGTATATCCTTAAGCCCTCCTGGCTCTTGCTTCCGATACCTGACGGAGTCTCTTACGAAAAGGCCTCGCTCGCCTGCTGCGCTCTGGGGCCCTCATTTGGGGCCTTTCAGGCGATGGAGGCGAGCGCTTTCGATACCGTGTTGATAACCGGCGCGGGGCCTGTGGGATTAGGCGGAATCGTGAATGCGCGCTTCCGCGGGGCGCGGGTAATCGCGGTTGAGTCCGTTCCCTGGAGAGTCGAACGCGCCCGGGAGATGGGGGCGACGGTGATTGATCCCAACAGTCGCGATCCGCTGAAGCAAATCCTGAAACTCACCGATGGAAATGGAGCGGACTGCGCCCTCGACTGCGCCGGCACGCCGGCTGCGGAACGGCTCTGCCTTGACGCCGTCCGCCGAAAGGGGAAGGTCGCCTTTGTGGGCGAGTGTTACGAGGATCTGATAATTCATGTCAGCGATGATTTGATTCGCCGCGGCCTCACTCTCATCGGCGTCTGGCATTACAATCTCAACGACTTCCCGAAGGTGATGAAGGTCATAGAGGAATCGCCCCTCGACTCCGCTCGGGGCAAGCCTCTGATTGATCTGCTCATCAGCCACGTGATTCCGGTGAGCCGGATTCAGGAGGCCTTTGAACTCTCCGCCTCACACCAGACAGCAAAGATTATCCTGAAGCCGTGGGAGTAAAGAAAACGATCCCCCGAAGAAAGAAAGCGGAGACGCGCCGCGCTCCCCATGTTACGATTTCGCGCGCAGACTCGCGCTTCGACGCGGCGCGGGCGGTTTACATTCACATTCCTTTCTGCAAGGCGAAGTGCTATTACTGTGATTTCGTCTCCTTTCCTGGGTATGAGGCGCTTCATCAGGACTACGTGGAGGCGCTCATCACCGAAATCTCGCGCGCAGAACCGCGCGGCCCCATTGAGAGCATCTACTTCGGCGGAGGGACTCCAACAGTCCTTTCCGATGAGCAACTTTCCGGCATCTTGCGCGCGGTTTTCAATCAGTTCGTAGTGGAGCCCGATGGGGAGATAACTGTGGAGGCGAATCCGGGGACGGTGGATACTCAGAAACTGCGCAATCTGCGCCGTTCGGGCTTCAGTCGTCTCAGCCTGGGGATTCAGGCCTTCGATGATGAAACTCTCGCAAGGCTCGGCCGGATTCATTCCGCCGCTCAAGCACTTGAGGCCTATCATGACACGCGAAAAGCCGGTTTTCAAAATATCAGCATTGACCTCATGTATGGGTTACCGGCGCAGAGGCTCGAAGACTGGCGCAAGACTCTCGACCAGGCGGTGAGAATGGGGCCGGAACATGCCTCGCTTTATGAATTGTCAATCGAAGAAGGAACGAAGTTCGCCGAGATGCACAAAACGGGTGAATTGGAGATTCCTGATGAAGATGCCCGCTTGGAGATGTATGAGGCGGCGATCGAGGCGCTGACCGGGGCCGGTTATGAACATTACGAGGTCTCCAATTTTGCCAGACCCAACTGCCGCTCCCGCCATAACCAGGTCTATTGGAGAAATGAGGATTACTACGGCTTTGGCGCGGGTGCGGCGCGCTATCTGGACGGCTTGCGCTGCACAATGACGAAATCTGTAGCGCGTTACATCTCAGATGTGCGGCAGGGCATTGATCCCGTGGAATCGTGCGAAAGGCTGACCGGCCGCGCCCTGATGGGGGAAACCATCATGCTCGCCCTGCGCACCTCGGACGGGGTTGATTTGAAAGAATTTGAGCACCGCTTCGGCCTCGGGCTGCTGGAAGTCTATGGCAAGGTCGTGAAGTCACTGCGAGAGGATGGACTGATTGAACTAACAGGGCAGGAGGTGAACTCCTGCCCAACGGAGAGGATGCGGCTCACCCACAGCGGGTTGCTGTTGGCGAACCGCGTGGGGGCGGAATTTGTGGAGGCGCCGGCCCAGCACTAGACCGTAAGCGGGGCCACAAGATCGGCTGTCATTGCAACCACCAAGACACGAAGGCACCAAGAGGCAAAATACCTGGGGCGGCTTGAAAGGCCGCCCAAAATATTTTCCTTGTGACTTTGTGTCTTGGTGGTTAGACCTGCTGGCTGGCGAACTGGAGTTGGTAGAGGTTTGCGTAGAGGCCGGCTTTGGAGAGGAGGGCGGCGTGGGTTCCGCTCTCGACCAGGCGGCCCTGGTTGAGGACGAGGATCTGGTCGGCGCGGATGACGGTGGAGAGGCGGTGGGCGATGATGACACAGGTTCGGCCCGCCATCAGCCGGTCGAGGGAGGCCTGAATTCTCCGCTCCGATTCGGTGTCAACCGAGGCGGTGGCCTCGTCCAATATCAGGATGCGGGGATTGCGCAGCATGGCGCGGGCAATCGCCAGCCGGGAGCGCTGGCCGCCGGAGAGTTTCACTCCCCGCTCGCCCACAACCGCGTCATAGCCATCGCCAAGAGCGCCGATGAACTCCTCCAAATCCGCGGCGCGGGCGGCCGCGATGATCTCCTCTTCTGTGGCCTCGGGCTTGCCGAAAGCGATGTTGTCTCTGAGCGTCCCATTGAAAAGAAACGGGTCCTGGAAGACCACGCCCATCTGGCCGCGCAGAGAACGCAGTGTGACCTGGCGGAGGTCATTGCCATCGAGGAGGACGTGGCCCTCCTGGGGGTCATAGTAGCGAAGGAGCAATTTGACCAGAGTCGTTTTTCCGGCGCCGCTGGGGCCGACCAGGGCGACAATTTGGCCCGGCAAGATGTGGAAAGAAACCGCCTCCAGCGCGTTGTGGCGGGCATCATAACTGAAGCGGACCTTCTCGTAGCAAATCTCTCCCTGCCCCGCGGGGAGATCAATTGCCTCCGGGGCTTCCTGAACGCGGGGGGCGGTTTCCAGAACTTCCATCACCCGCTCGGTGGAGACGAGGGCGCGCTGGAGGTTGGCGTAGTGACCTCCCAGGCCGCGCAAAGGCCGAACCAACATCCCGGCATAGACCAGGAAGGCGACCAGATCGGCCATCGGCATTCGCCCGCCCTGGACGCGCAGCCCTCCCTGCCAGAGGACGGCGACGGTCGCCAGGGGGAAGATGATCATGAAGGCCGTGGTGAGGAGTTGGCTGATTACCGCGGTGCGCACTTCAAGGCGGCGAAGTTCCAGGTTGGTTCCCTGGTAGCGGGCGCTCTGGGTATCTTCCCGGGTGAAGGCCTGAATCTCCCTGATGCCGGAGACGTTTTCCGAGAAAAGGTTGAAGATATCGGAGGAGACCTGGCGATAGCGGCGGAAGACGGGGCGTATCCAGCGGGCGACAATATACATGACCATGATGAGGAGCGCCCCAACCGGAGCGCAGATAAGGGTGAGTTGCCCGTCTATGCGAAGGAGGAAGTAGAAGGCGAAGCCGAAACTGAAGACGGCATCACCGATCCAGGTAAGAGGTGCGACCAGGAAGTTCTGGAGTTCGGCGACATCGCCAATGCTGCGATTGAGGAGGTCTCCGGTCTGGCGGTCTTCAAAGAAATCGGCGGAGAGACTCTGGATGTGGTCGTGGAGCCTCTGGCGCAGATTGGCTCCCAGGCCGGTGCCCAGGCAGGCCGCCCAGTAGGCTGCAAATACTGAGGCGATTGCGGCGGCGACTGCGCAGAGATACCAGACTCCCACCAGGAAGATGAGGCGGGAGCCCATTGCCGGGTGGGGGCTGGTGATTTCGTGTATTGCCTTGCGAAGGAGTTGAACCGGATAGGCCTCCAGCAGCCCCTGGAGCGCCATGGCGACAAGAGTTCCCAGGGCCACCCAGCGGTAAGGATGCAGCCGCGGCCAAACCCACCCGAAGAGGGCGCGCAAGCCCGCGCGCCGAGGCCCACGGGTCTGCTCCAGGGCGGCTTTGTGAGATTTCAACATTCCAATCATCCTAATCCTGCAAGAAACGTGCCACGAGATCCGCGGCTCCTTTTAGCGATTTGTGGCAGTTTCGGCCCTCGCCAGGCGCCCTACGAGGATGACCCACCAGATGAGCCCAGCCAGACGATGATAAGAGAGCGGGAAGATATCGAAGGTGGGCACCACAAATACCAGGCCATAACAGAGGAGGGCCGCCACTCGCAGGCCCGGCTCCCTCACCCGTGCTATGAGCAGGCAGAAGGGAAAAAGAAGGAAGACCCAGTGATGCTCCCAGACGCGGGGGGAAGCGATGACCATAGCCGCCAGCAATAAGGGCAGCGCTCCCTCCACGAGATTCGCTTCATTCGCGCCTGCAAATAGAGTTCGATACTTCGGCTGGAAAGCGAGCCAGATGAGGCCGATGACCGCGGCTGCGGTGAGAAGCAGTGAAAGCCCCAGGAGCAAGCGATTATTCGCCGCAAAACCGCCGATTCGGGCGAGATTGATAATGAGGCTCTGCAACGAATTATCTCGATAAAGCCCATGGGAGTACGCGCTTGAAAGGGACTGGGAAAAATCCACCCAGGGCCGTGTCCCGACTATTGCGATTGAAGCCCCTTTGAGCAGTGCTGCGCCGATTACAAAGCCGAGCAGCGCCCTCCAGCGCCGCTCCACGATAACCGGCAGCAGCAAGAGCAGCGGGGATGATTTCAGGAGCGCGGCGGCGGCGAGAAGACCTCCCGCCAGAACGGGCCTTTTCCGATAGAGGAGCAGAAATCCCAGGATGAGATTGAGCACATGGAGGTTCAACTGAGAGTAGATGAGGGTTCTCTGGAGAGGGACATTGCAGACCAGGGCGGCGGCCGCGGCGGGCCAGAGGAATTGACCGGAGACGCGATAGCGGCGGAGCGCAGCCACGAGCAAGAGCAGGGTGACCATCACCGCCCAGTAATTGCCTATATTCCAGAACCAGTAGGCTATCTCTTCCCCGCGCTCCAAGGGCAGCCATTCGACAACGGAAAAGATGGTTGCCAGAACGGGCGAATAGAGATACTGATGGCCCCCCAAGGCGGAGGCATCATAGATATTCACCCCATGGCGGATCGCCCGGCCCGCCTCGAAGTAACAGCGGAAATCCCAGGTGACTCCATAGCACTGCCGGATGAAGGCCAGCCAGACGAGGCCGACGAAGAGAACGCAGCCGAGGGGAAGCAAGGAGTCAAGGCGATTTCGGCAGCGGGCGGCGGCCAGGCCCGCCAGCAGGAGATAGGCCAGGGCGAGTGAGCCCGCCCAGGCCTCAACCGGCCAGGGAGCGCCGCCACTTCTGACCGCATCTGCCGCAGCCCAACGCAGAAGGACCAGCAGCGCAAAGAAGAGCGCTCCCAGAAGAGCCGCCAGGCCCAGGAATCCCCACAACCACCTATCTTCTCCATTTTGTCCGAGCGCGCCGGCGGGTTTCTGCAATTTGATCTTCTCCGTTTAGTCTGAATCAGAGGACTGAGCGAGCGGCCTCTTCACAATCATGAAACCCATCTTTCCCCGGAAGAGGACGGGCCACCTTGTTGGATGAGTCTTGGGCAATACGCAATAATCCGCCCCGAATCTTCGGCAGAGGCTCTCCAGGTCGGAATCGTGCCACCCTGCAGGATATATCGAATTGGCTGCGGGCCAGAGATTCGCCCTTTCCGGCACGACCGGCCTCCCCAGGGCGTGCATCCGCTCCACCCACTCGCTCACAAATGCTTTATCCCACAAAATGGCGGACCCATCCTTCCACGTGCCCACCACACCTCGCTCTGACAAGGCCCGGAAAAACTCCATGTTGGGTGGAACCGCGAAGAGAGCGTTCCTCGGGGTGTGGGCTTTCGCCCACAAGGCCACCTCGCGTTCCCCGGGTGAGACTCCGTAGGAATAGAGACGCCTGCCTGAGGGCGATACCCAGGAGGCCACCAGCCATCCGGTTGTGAAGCACACACCAAGCAAGGCCAGGACGATGACTGTCCGGGGCGGCCAAACGCGCCTGCCCCACGTCTCCCAGGGGAGTGAGTCTAGAAAGAGCAATAGGGGCGCGCCGATGAAGACGTTCAGCATCAGCAGCGCAGAGGCGGGCAGCAAGAGGATCGAGATGGCCAGGCTCACGAGGTTCTTTGCCCGCCCGGCCCGGCCGCCCAGTTCGGCCTGAGATGAGTAGTGCGCGGCCAGAAAGATGGCGGCCGCGGCGTACCAGAAATCCGTCGCCCGCGCGGGATGGAGCACCAGAAGTATCGGTGAATGCAGGAGGTATCTTGCGAAGAAGGCCAAAGCGAGCCAGCCCAGAGCGCAGATGGCGGCCGCCGCGATGAAATCATTTGCCCCTCGCTCCTCTGCTGCGGGCGCCCGAAGTACCGCGGAGATAACGACCATCATAAGCAAACCGAAGGCGACAAAGCGCTCTATTTCCCATTCCAAGGGGGAGAGATGATGGGGAAATCTGGCGGCAACGGCGGAGAGCCAGAGAGACCAATCAGGCGCCTGGACTGAGCCGGAGCGTATGGCAAAGGCGAAGGCCGGCGAGGCCAGCGCGGCAAAGAGAAAGAGCGGCAAAATCCAGCGAGGCCAGCGGCGGTAGTGAATAAGCCCTGCCGCCAGCGCGCTGTAGGTCAGGGCATAGACTCCATACATGGGATTGAGCGTGGTCCCGATTGCAGAAAAGACCGCCCACCGCCAGCGCGCTCCCCGCAAGATGGAGGCAAATCCCCACAGGAAAAAGGGAATGGAAAAGGCCGTCTGTTCGAAATAGGAGGCGGTAATCTTCCCGTTTCCAAGCAGAGGAGGAATCCCCAGGGCGGCGACGAGAGCGCCGGCCCAGGGAGCAACCGCGCTCTCAGGACGCAGAGCGCGAGCAAGTGAGGCCGCCGCCAGGAGCAGGCAGACCTTCTCGACCACAAAGAGAAGAAAGAACAATCGCTCAAAAGGGAGGAACGAAGTGGCTCTTGCCACTGCCCACCAGAGCGGGGCAGAGTAGCCGCGCAGAGTTGCTGCAAAGGGATCGCCAGGGAAAAGGGAGGGGTCAACCAGGCTCTCAACCAGGGGAATCTGCAGCGCGTGATTTCCCGCGTAGAACTGGTAGCCGCCGGAGATCCAGGATAGAAAAAAGAGCGCCGCCGCGCCCACCCAGACCTGCCAGCGCCTGGCCGGCGATCTCTTTGAGGAAGTTGCTCCAGCACTGTCTCGTAAAGCCATGCGCCCCATCCTGCTTCTGTTACGGTGAAGGCTCTTCCTTGGGCATCGCTGACCCGCCGCTCCCTCTTGGCGGGTTGGCAAACGCCCATTTGACGGCGCTCAATCGGTTCCCTTTTCCGCTTTCTCGACCTGACTATTCTTCCGCAACGGCTCTTCTGCCACCTGCCTTGACGCTGTCCGCGGCATCAACAAGAGCCCGATTGGGTGCGCGCGAAAGGCGCGGCCCTTGCCCAATTGTGGCACGAAACTTGCATATACGAAGGCGAAAGAACTCTTGGCTGAGAGATACCCCTGAGTGGGGGACAGGAAGAGGAAATGTCGCCACACCAGGAGGGCTCTGCCCTCATGCTGGCCCGGGGGTTACTGGACTCCTGTCACATCTTCACAGGCCTCTCGCTGCGCGGCTTTTCAGTGAGGGTAGAAAGCAACCGCCAGGAGGCGCTCCGGTGGCTGCGGGCCTTTATGTCACCTTTCTTCCGCTCTGTTTCCGATGGGAGGGGCGAGTGGCGAGCGGGTTATTACTGCGACGCCCAGGCCTTTGAAGATCTCGCCAGGGCGCTCTCTGAGCATCCCCATCTCGATATCTCCTCCGGCCTGCCGAACGGACGGCGGTTGAGCCATCGGGAGTATCTCGTTCCCGGGATGCGCGCCCTGCGCAATGATGAATTCGAGGCTTTTTGCTGCGCCTGGCCGGAGCAACGCGAGTTGCTCCTGGTCTCCCGGCAAGATGACGAGCCCGCCCGCTTTTACCTGGCGCGTTCCGTGCGCAAATTGGCCGTTCTCCATCACCAGCGCAGGGGGGCGGCGGTATTGCACGCGGCCGCTTTTGAGAGCAATGGCGCGGCGACCCTGGCGCTTGCGCCTATTGGAGGCGGCAAGAGCACCTATCTCCTCCGCCGCCTCCTCGCCGGCGCCCGCTTCATCTCCAATGACCGCTCTTTGCTTTACGCGAAGGACGGGCGAGTGATGGTCAGCGGCTTGCCCAATATCATCACTCTCCATCCGGGCACCTTTGCTCTCTTTCCCGAGGTCAGGGCGCGGCTCGAACGCGGTCACTACAGGCAGGTGCGCGCTCGCGGAAGTGATGATGGAGGCCGCCGCATAAGCGCGCTTCAACTCTGTCGCCTGACGGAGGCGCCCTCTCGGAGGAGCGCCCCTGTGGGTTCGATCGCCTTCATCAACCCCGAGTTGACTCACAGCAGGCCGGTCCCGCCAGATGAGGCGCAGAGCCTCTTGCGCGAATCCTGCTTCGATTATGCTGACCGCCGCCGCGTTTTCTTCTCCAGCCTTTACCCGGTTGACCCGGAGAGATTTCGCCGTGCTGCGGATTCCCTCTTCGAGTTGCTCCTGGCGACCTGTGACTGCCGCTATGAAGGCTGGGTGATGGCGGGGGAAGAAGGCGAACTCGAAGAGAATGAAACTTCTCGCCTGGCCGCCGCCGTGAATGTGCCATCTCTTGCAGGAGGGAGAAGGTAGAGATGGAGCCTCTGGCGGCAGCGCAATTTCCCAGTCGAGCAGATTGCAATCCGTATATTCACCTGCTGAAGACTTCTCTGGCGGAATGCGGGGTTCAGCCCCACGAGCACACTCTATTCATAGACGGCCTGGGACACCCCTACCCTGCTCTTGACCAGAATTGGCTCTTGCGCCACCGCGGGCGAGTGAATCTGCTTCACTTTCACTGGCTGCAGAAGTTCTATCGGGCGCCTTCCCTGGAGGAATCGGAGCAGAGGTTTGCAGTTTTCCGCGATTTTCTCGCCCTTGCCCGCAGCCTCGATTACCGGATTGTCTATACCTTCCACAATCTCTTTCCGCATGAGGGAATGGGCAAGGAGATGGACCTGCGGGTGAGGAGGCTGATTATTGACCAGGCGCATAGGTTCATCTGTTTCTCAAATCGTCAGCGCGTCTATTTGCAGGAGACGTTCGGCCCCATGCGCCTGGCTGTGATTCCTCATCCCAACTATTCCGGCTGCTATCCGGACGACCTCTCCCCGGAGGAGTGCCGAAGACGCCTCGGTCTGCCGGAGAAGGGGCGTGTCTTCGCCTACATCGGACTGGTTCGGCCTTACAAGGAACTGGATCACCTGATTGAAGAATTCTCTGCGGTTGCAACGCCGGATACGCACTTGCTGCTGGCCGGTGTTCCGCTGGAAGAGGAAGTGGGCCGGCAGATTGAGGCCCTTGCCGAGAGGAGGGAGAATGTCCATTGTCATCTCCGCTGGATCGGGGATGCGGAAATGCAGGTTTTTCTGAAGGCGAGCGATGCCGTTGTCCTTCCCTATGACAAGTGCTGGTCATCGGGAGCGATGCTGCTTGCTTTCACCTTCGGCAAGCCTGTGGTATCAGCCGACCCGCTGATGATTGATGATCCGACGGGGCTGGGCTTTTTCTACGAAGATGGGAGCGGGCTGAGGGCGGCGCTGGAGCAGGCGCGCGATTGTGAGAATCTGAAGCAGATGGGTCAGCACTGCCTCGAGTTCGCCCGCCGATTCCCGTGGAGTGAAGCCGGAAAACAATTCGCCTGCGTCTATCGCGAGGCCTTTGACCAGGAAGCAAAGATACCGACGACTCTGGCAACCAGGAGCCCTGCATGAGAGTGGCGGCGATCACCGGGGCGGCGGGAGCGATTGGAAAGGCCGTGGCGCAGGCGCTCTTGCGCCAGGGCTGGAGAGTCTATCTCTTGGACCGGGATTCGGCCGCTCTGGGAAAAGCGCTTTCCGGGCTGGCTCAAGCAGGAGGCGAGGCGGTCGCCATAGCCTGCGATGTCTCCTCCTCAAAAGAGGTCGAGGAGGCTTTTGAGAGGATAGAGAAGAACGGGGAGGCTCTCGCCGGGCTGGTCAATTCCGCCGCGGTGGTCAACCTTCATTCTCATTTACTGGAAATGAAAGAAGCGGAGTGGGACCGAGTGATGGATACGAATCTGAAAGGCACTTTTCTCTGCTCTCAGGCCGCGGCGAGGATTATGGTGAAAGCAGGCGGCGGCTCAATTGTCAACCTCGGCTCGGTCTCCTCCCGGCGCGCCCACCGCGAACAGGCGGCCTATGATGCCGCCAAGGGAGGGGTGGAAGCCCTTACCCGGGCGATGGCGCTGGATTTGGCGCCTTATGGGATCCGGGTGAATGCGGTGCTGCCGGCCGTCATTGCCACGGAAACGATGATTCAGCATTCGCCTGCTGAGTTCGCCCGCAAGGAGAGGCTGGCGCCGCTGGGCCGTTACGGCCGACCGGAAGAGGTCGCCGAAGTCTGCGAATTCCTCATCTGCCGGGGGAGTTTCATTACCGGCCAATGCCTCATTGTGGACGGGGGCCTTGATGCTCAACTGAGGCCGCTTGAACTGGAATACCTGGAAAGCCCCAGGTTCGGGAAGGAGACAGCGGCGCCATGAGTGCTGCGACAAAGGCTGCTTGCGCGGCCAACGCCTGGGAGGGAATCTCCGGCCGGGAGTCGCACGCGCTCTTCTCCTTTGTTAAGGGAGGAGAATCCGCCGATGTCGGAAAGCGCTGGGAGGTGATAGTTGAGACGGCGCGGCGACACCGCGTTGTGCCGCTGCTGGCATCTTCCGTGAATGGGGCGAGTCTGCCGGAGCCGGTGCGCCGGCGGCTCAATGAATTGGTGAAGAAAGCGTTGGAGCAAACAAAGCGGGCCTACCGCGGCTTTGCGGCGATAGTGGAGGAGGCGCGAAAGCGCAATTTGCCACTGCTTGTCTTCAAAGGCCCGGTGCTTTCAGAGGCGCTCTATTCGCCGGCTCACTTGCGCTCCTTCGTTGATTTGGACATCTTGGCGCGAAGGGAAGACCTGGAGAAAGCGGAGCAATTGTTCGTTGACCTGGGATACGAGATGCCGCGGCTGCGCTCCGCCGATTTGCTCTGGATGGTAGGGAAGCGCGCCTCGCCCGATGCGGAGGAACATCTGCCCGGGGATGAGACGAGAAGGCTTTGGCTGGCGCATCATTTCCACCTGCCTTTCGAGCCGCTCGATCCCTCCCAGGGGGTGAAAGTTGATTTGCACTGGGATTTCTTTCGGGAGAAGACGCTGCGGCTGCCGATTGGGGAATTCTGGCAGCGCGCCATCGTAAAGGAAGTTGCCGGCCGGCCGGTGCTGACCTTCTCTCCTGCCGACAGTCTCCTTTACCTGTGCGTCCACACAAGCACGGACGGATACCATCGGCTGAGGCTGATTAAACTGATAGATGTCGTGCGCGCGGCGGATAAGATGGCTGAGGGCGAGTGGAGCGAGTTGGCCGAGCGCGCCCGGAAATACGGAGTAGAGGAGATTGTCTTTTTCGCTCTCTGGGTCTCCTATCGGGCCTTGGGGCGGCAACTTCCCAGAGCGGCGGAAGAGATGAGAACCCGCCCCGGCGATCTTCGAAGAGGACTTCTCGCGCCCTTGCTGACAGAGAAGTCTTTGCTGAGATGCAACTCGCCCTGCGCGCACGCAGTTTGGGACTGGGAATTGGGCGAGCCCGGGCTTCCTCTGCTTGGCCGAATGTTCCGGGCGGCCGCCAGGCAATGGGCGCAGAAGATACTGGGGTGAAATCTGACGATTCGGGGTTTTCAGCATTGACGAATCTCTCTTTGGCGAAAACGGAACTGGATGCGACAGCACGCCTCAGGCGTGTTGAACAGAAAGAGACGAAGGTGGGAGCCGCGGCCTCTCCCGATAAGGAACTGACCGATTTGATTGAACGCGAGATGGGAGCGCCTGTCGCTTCCTGCCAACGGGTTACAACCCTGCGCGGGCCTTCGCTTCGCCGGGCCTATCGGGTGGAACTGGCGGACGGCAGGCGGATTAAGGCGCGGCAGTTGTGGGACGAGCAGCGGGCTGAGGAGATAGTAAATTATCTGGGGTTGATGAACCGCTGCCATTTCCCGCGGCTGTTGGTCAGAGCGGGGACGACGCTGCTGCTGGAATGGGTGGAGGGGGAAACTCTGGCTTCACTGCCCGCCTCTCCTGAGCTTTACAGAAAGTGCGGGAGGGTACTGGCCTGGATACACACACAGCCTGCGAAGTGGGATCTTACAAAGCGGACGACGCTCTCCCATCTGGGGCCCCGGATAGAGTGTGACGTGGAAGCACTGCGAAATTGGGGGATACTCTCTCCGGCCGAGGCGGCGCGGCTCGCTGACAGGCTCAGGCAGCGACGGCCTCGCTCAGGAACCTTCTGCGCCATACACGGAGATTTCTGCGGCGAGAATATAGTAATGGGCCGGGAAGGTGAAATATATTCGATTGACAACGAGGCCCTGGGGCCGGGATACGCGGAGGCGGATCTATCCAGAGCGCTGCTTCGCTGGGGACTCAGCGGCGAAGCGGAAGGGGCCTTCTTCGCCGGTTACGAGGAAGTGCGGCCGCTGGATGGTTTTCGCTGCCATTGGCATTTCTGGAAACTGGTCTCTTTGATAAGGAGCGTAAGATTTCGCTGTCGGTGCCGCGGAGCGGATTACACCGGGACCTTGTCGCGCCTGAAGCAGATGATTGTGGAGCCGCATTCGTGACAGAATCCGCGGAAGCGAGAGTGAGAGACGCCCTGGCGGCACCCAGAAAGGCGTGCATTGCGCTCCGGCAGTTGGATTTTCGCTGCCGACTTGCCTCAGACGATTTGCGCGCATTGGCCTGGACACATTGGTTCCTGCGCCCCTCTTTTTCCAGAACAGAGACGCCGGCGGAATGGCAAATCACCTTTCTGCGAGATGACGATCTCTTTCAGCATCTTCGCTCTGCCGAGCAGAGCCGGGAAAAGCGCGCGGTCCGAAGTTGGGTGCAGCATGCGCCTGAAATCGCCCCCTCCTGGGAGTATCAGCTGGGAGAGTTTCGCCTCCTCTCCGATGGTGAGATAGGGGTCTATTGCGCGGCGGAGCCCCGGAAACGGGAAGTCCTCATTGTCTCCACCAGGGAAAACGGGCGCGCCCACACTCTGCTCATGCGCGTTATTCGGGAATTGGCAAGCCTGGAGCACCAGAGACGCGGGGCGGTGATCTACCACGCCGCCGCGCTCGAAGAAGGCGGAGGCGCCACCCTTGCTCTGGCCCCGAAATACGGCGGCAAGACCACCTTCCTGATGAGGGCTTTGCTGGAGGGAGCGAACTTCATTGCCAATGACCGGGCGGCGGCTTACGCCGGCAAAGACGGGATGCGAGTTGTGGGCGTGCCTACCATAGTCTCCCTGCGCAAAGGAACCCTCGACCTTTTCCCTGCTGTGCAATCGGAGCTCGACCGGCGGCGGCTTCACTTCTGGCGGAGGGCCCAGCCTCCTCTGCGGGCGGACAGACGCACCATAAGCCCGAGCCAGCTCTGCTCCTTGACGGGGTCCGCCATGGTTGCAGACGCCAGGGTGGCGAAGCTGCTCTTTCTGGTCGAGGGAGATGGTGAGGCGAAACCTCTTGACGCAGCGCAGGCGGCGGCAAGGATGCAGGAGTGCGTCTTCGATTATGCCGAACCTGAACGGCCTTTCTTTGCCGGCCTTCTGCCCGTGCAAGAAGAGGCTTTCAGGAAGTCGGTCCGGCGGCTGTGTGCAGAGATTTCCCGGCAGGCTGAGTGCTGGGAATATCCGAGAGAAGGAAGCGACGAGTAATCCGAGACTGAGACTTGCCCGCTGTCGCGGCTGAAGGACTCAGGTGAGGCTCCGCACCGCAAGAGGAGCAAGTCTGGCGAGGAGGCTCTCCAGGCGACTTTCCCAGGTATGCTGAGACAGGCTTCTATGGAGGAAGGCGGAATCAATGGGCGTCTCGAGGGCGAGCCTGATCTTGGCGACGAATTCCTCTGGGTCGCGATAGAAGTAGCGATAGGGATAGTCCATGATGGAGAGATTGGGGCAGCAGACCACGGGCAGTCCGCAGCCCAGGTATTCGAGAACCTTCAAAGGATTGTTGTAGCGAGTGCGCGCCCGATTGTAAGGCAAGAGCCCCGCATCGCAGTTGTGCAGGTAGGAGGGCAGCAGGCGATTTCGCTTCACTCCCAGGAAATGACAATTCCTGGGCGCAGATTGGGCTTGAATCCTTTCCCGCGGCCCAATCACATTCAGCGTCATCTCCGGGCAAGATTCCAGCGCATGGAAAAGTGAACGCCAGTCTATCCACTCCGGATCCCAAAAACTGGCGACGAAAACCAGGGTCGGTTTGCCGCGCAGCAAATCGGCCGGCGGATCCCCCTTCCAGTTCCAAAATAGTTCCAGGTCAACCCCGTTGCGCAAAAGGGTGATGTCCGACCGGATTGGCAAGAAGCGTTCGATATTGAGCGGATTGGAAGCAAAGACCAGGTCGGCCGCGGTTATGAAGGCGATCTCCCTCTCCTCGGAGTAGTCGCGGCGGGGGGTCATGTGCCAGTTGTCAATTATCCGGTAAATCGTCCGGCATCCCTGCTCCTTCAAGTTCATGAAGGTATCGTAATAGTGGTCAATCCAGGGGAGGTCGCACATCACGATAGTGCCGGGGCCCGGGTTGAGTTCCTTCAGCGGGGTGTGCACGACGCTGCCGTCTTTTTGGACGAAAGAGACCCGCCAGCCGCGGCGCATCATGGCAAGCGCATACTGCTGAGAGGAGTGGCCCCCGCCTCCCGTGGGTGAGTCCCAGACGGCATTTGCCAGGATCACGAAGTCAGGCAAGCGCTTCTCCTCTCGGCCGGTTTTCTCTCTTCGCGGAGTCGTGGGCTGCACCCCGGCTGCCCACGGGGGCCGAGAAGCCGAGTTTCTCAACGATGTCCTCCAGCCGGCGGTCCCAGGTATGCTGCTCCAGGAAGTGATAGAGAGCCTCCCGGTCAATCTCCGCCTCTGCCGCGGCCTTTATCTTGTCCAGGAAATCCCGGGGCCCGGAATAGAAAAAGAGATGGGGACAATCCATTATTGAAGGATTCGGGCAGCAGACTACGGGGAGCCCGCAGGCGAGGTATTCGAGCACCTTGAGAGGATTGGTGTAGCAGCTTCGCTCCGGGAAATAGGGAAGCACGCCGACACCGCAATGATGAAGATAGGAAGGAAGCAGGGGCCAGCGGCGGATGCCGATGACATTCATATTGGCGGGCCTGGCGCGGTCCGGGAATTTGGAGGGATCGGCGAGGAAATTGAAGGAGAGTTCAGGAGAGGCTTCGGCGGCGTAAAAGAGGGACTCCCAGTCAACCCATTCCGGCGCCCAAAGGCTGGCCACAAAGGCCACCGCAGGTTTGCCCGGCCGAAGATCTTCCGGCGGCTCCCCTTGCCAGTTCCAGAAGAGGGCCAGATCGGTCCCATTGCGCAGCAGGGTGATATCAGGCCGGATCTTCTTGAAGCGTTCAACGTTGAGCGGATTGGAGGCGAAGGCTGCGTCCGCGGCGGTGATGAAGGCGATCTCCCTCTCCTCGTCATAGTCGTCCCTGCGGGGAGTCATGTGCCAGTTGTCCACGGCCCGATAGACCGTGCGGCAGCCGCGCATCTTCAGTTCCATGAAGAGAGTGTAATAGTGCTTCACCCAGGGCATATCACACATGACAACAGTCTCCGGGCCGATCTCCAGGTCTTCCCAGGGGGTGAAGAGCCCGGTGCCGTACCTGTCAACATAGCGCACCCGCCAGCCGCGGCGCATGACGGCGAGGGCATATTGCTGGGAGGAATTGCCTCCCCGTCCCTTGGAGTTCCAGAGGCAGTTGCCGAGAATTACGAAGTCGGGCAAGGGAATCTCCCCCTCGCAGCCTTATCCAATTCTTCTGCCCGCCGGACCCGACCCTCTGAACGCCCTCAACTGCGCCGCCGCCTCCCTGTTCCGCAGAGAGGCTCATCCGAGCGCAGCAGAATCGGGCGACAAGCGAGCCGGAGCCGGCGCCTCCTCAGTTGAGAAGCAAGAATCGTGCCACGAGAGGCGGAGTGGGTTGTGAAGGACAGAGAGACTGCTGAACAGCATGACAATCGCCGCCGGCAGCGGGTGCAGGCAGCGCCGGAAGGCTGGCGCTATTGCCGCGCCGCCGGCCCCGCCAGGTATCTCTCCCACAGGAGTTGGAAGAAGAGGTCAACCTTGGGCTCCAGGATTACGCGGCAGTTGGGCTCTCCGTGAACCAAGTTTGTGAATCCGTCGTCGGTAATTTCCAGCCGCACTTCTGCGCCGAGGGCGAGTTCTTCGTGCAAGAGCACCGCGCAGGCGCGGGGATCGTGCATGGTCGGATATTCATACTCCGCCAGCGCGGTCAGTTCAACCAGGGCGTCACAGATTGGCTTGTGAACGAGGGCAAGTTGGGCCATGCGCCTGGCCGTCACCTGCTGCATGCGAGTGACATCCAGCGGAACGACCACCAGATTTGCTCCGCACGCAAAGACCTTCCGGCTGGCCGCGGCGTCATGCTTGATATTGTATTCCGCGGTCTTGCTGCCATATTCGTAGCCGTGGACAATCGAGCCGCCCATAAGAATCAACTGGCGGAGATTGCGGCCGAAGTCGGGGTCTTGGTCGAGAGCCGCGCCGAGGTTTGTCAATGGTCCTATGGCGATTAACGTCATCTCTCCGGGGGCGGCCGCGGCGCGGCGAACCAGTTCCCGCGCTCCCTTGTCTCCCATTACTCCGTCAGAGCGATAATCACGCGCCCAGGCCGCCTGGCCGCGCTCCATGTTCGGGTCCGGGCCTGGCAGGCCGGCATATACCGGCACCTTCTTCAAATCACCCAAATCGAGCAACCGCCGGGCAATCGCTGCTTTCGGAGCAAGTTTGCCGGTGTTGACAGTAACCGCCTCCAACTGAATCTCAGGAGAGCACAGCAGCAGTGCCAGGGCATAGGCATCATCCACATCATCTCCGATATCGGTGTCGAGGATTACTCTGAATTTGCTCACAAACTACCTCCTCCAGTCTGTCGCTGCACAAGAAAGGATTCTATAGGCCGGAGAATCCAGGGTCAACTGTATGCGATTCGCCGGGCTCAGGATTTCCCGGCTTGCTTGGCGTCGAGGATTTCGAGCAGTCTCTTTCTTCTCTGAGCGAGCCATTCTTCACTGCGCGGGAAAGCCGCATAATCCCGAATCTCAGCCAAGAGAGGATCATCTGGTTCCAGGCCGGCCGCCTGCAGAAGAGCGTAATCCTGCAGGCTCTCGGCAAAGACCTCCCAGCGAAGAGAGTCAATAGGGCCGTCCGGGCCGGGATAAACGACAAACGGGTCGCCGTGCGCCCAATCCGGCCAGGCCGCTCCATCATTGACCAGGAACGGGTCAATCAATTGCGTGGTCTGCCTCTTATACCAGTAATTGCAGCCCCAGTGCAGAAAACCCCGCACCCGGGTGCGGTAGAAGAGCCAGCCTGACATTCGCACCTTGATGAGAGGGGTATCGAGGAGGCGATTGAGGAAATATCCGCGCGGCTCACAGCAGTAATAGACCCACGGGGCGAAGCCCTCTTTGACGAAGGCTGGCGCAGCCCGGACGATGGGAACCGGCACATCGGTCAGGCCTTCCCGCGCAAAATTGATGTCACTCAGCGCGTCAATCACCTTCATCCAGGGGGCGAGTTTTCGGACCATTTCCCGCGCCGCGCGGTAAGCGCCGATGTGGTCGCTATGCGGCTCATCGGAGAGATGGAAAAGGCTGCAGTCCAGCAGTTTCTCGGCGCGCAAGAAGCGCTCGAATTTCGGAAGGAACTGCTTGAGAAATTCTCGATAGACGGAGGAGAGAGCGCGTGTCTCCGGCGGCCAGAGGAGTTTGCTTCCTTTCCCATGCCCCTCATATACGCGGATAGCGTGTTCGACTCCCCATTGGGTGAAAAGATGTGTCCATTCAAAGCGCTTCAGCCCATGGGAGCGACAGTTTTCCACCCAGCGGCGCACCAGCCTCCAGTCGAAGTGGTAACGCCCCTCTCGGCGGCGCACGCCGAGAAGTTGAGTCGGCCGTTTAACGCCGTCCAGCGGCGGAGTGAAAAGGGGGACATAGATTGTGTCTTGCCCATGGGCGGCAAGATTTGCCAGGTATGGATTGAGAATGCGCCAGAAGCGCTCATCCCCGAGTTCGACCTTATACCAGTCGCAGATGGCATCGGCATGGAGAAAGTGACAGACGGGAAAATCGCGTCGAGGCCCCAACCTGGCCGGATGAACGATGACAACCGCGGTCAATTCCGCCGCCTCTTCTCCTTCCGCAGTCAATCTGACGGTTACCGGATATTGACCAGGTTTAACTGTCAAGGGGAGGCGAATCGTGATCCAGAAAGCATGGGTCTCGCAGGCTCCGGCTTGAACGGTTGTTTCAGGAAAGAGCGGGTCGGGGGCATAACCCGGGATATGCTCCGCCCCGTCCACTTCCTCCAGCGGTGTTTCGGTGTTGAGGTGGGACATGGGGACATATCCTACGCGGCGGATTTGCACTGAGAGCGGCTTTGGCGCGCTGGCCCCGGCTGTTACCGTGACAGGCCGCTCCCGATATTCCGTGCGAAAGGCCGCCTGAAAGGATAGGCTTTCGCCCCGCGCCGCCTCCAGTGTCAGGCCTTTTCTCTCTTGTGGCTTTGAAGCAGGATAGTGTCGGATCAAAGAAGTTGACAGCCACGCCTGCATTGATTTGCCTCTTATCTCTTACTCGATTCCGGTCTGCTTTTTCCTTGCTGCTGCGGACGGTTGCCTCTTGCCTCCTGCGCGGTTCTCAGGAAACTGCGGTCTTGTCTTGATTCCGGGTCGAGTTTCAGCGCACTTTCAAAAGCCTCTACGGCCTCCTCCGCGCGGCACAATTTCAGATAGGCTTGGCCCAGGAAGGAAAAGGCCGCGGCATTGGTCGGGTCGCGGGCGATTGTCTGCTGACAGGTCTCGATTTGGCCGAGGAAATACTCCTCTTCCCGCCGGCGCAGATAGATATACTCCCAGCAGGCAAAGACGAGAAGCATGATATAGATGAGGCCGAGGATTCCCAGAAAACCCCACCCGCCGGAGATGATGGAAACCACACCCAGGAAAAGCGCGATTCCGAACAGGAAGAAGCCGACGAAGGCTTCGACGGGCCTGAGCGTTTTGTCCAGCGCAGCCGAGAGAAGCCACCAAAAGACCAGTACCATGACGGGCACGAAGATAAGGGCCTTGAGAAGACGGTCAATAATGGCCAGGGCGCCGCCGGTCATTGGCTCTGCTCCGGTAGCTTGGATGATATTGGCATCTTTCCAGTGTTCGAAAATCCGGCTGGAGATTCAAGGGGAGCCAGGCCCGAAGCCCGCCACCCGAGTCCCGGCACTCACCCACGCCGCGACTGCTCGCCTCCCAGGGCAAGCACAAACTCTGCCGGCGAGAGGATCTTCACGCCCTCGTATTCGCGGAGTGTGAGCAAGTCCTCATCGCCCGTTACGAGATAGTCGGCTTTGCCTTCAACGGCACAAGCCAGCAGATTGTCATCCTGAGGATCTCGCGCCACACCACGAACCTTGACCTTGCCTTGTGTCATGAAGGCGAACTGGCGAAGACCACGCGCCAATCTGCTCAGGCGCAGTGGAGTCAGCCCGTAGCGCCGCCTCAATCTGGACTCCGCGGCAACTCGCTGGAACTCGGCCAAGATTTCCTCACTCATCACCAGCAGGAAGCGGTCTTCTCGCCAAGCGTCCAATATCTGCGCCGGCGGGCCGCTTGGGCTGATTAGAGCACTTATGAGGACATTGACGTCGAGGAGAACGCGGATCATCTGCGCTTCCGGACAGCACGACTGGCCCTGGCAACATCCCGTGCAATCTCCTCCGGCCGCGCCCTGCTGTTACGCTTACGAATCTCGTCTATGCCGCGGAAAAACTCCTCACGTTCTCTTCGCCACTGCTCGAACTGCTCCACGGGGACTACCGCAGCCATCGCTCTGCCGGAGCGCTCGATCACGTATTGGTCACCGCGATAGAAGACTTCTTCCAGAATCTGCCCAAGGGAACCTCTGGCGCGCATCGCAGTTATGGTCTTTCTCATGGGTATCTCCTATGACTGAAGCAATTATATCAATCATGATAATTATCCATATATTGGCATGGATTGTCAATGGCCGCCGAGCAATGCCCAGGAGGGAGGAGGCGCTGAGACTTTGCTCAGAGCGGGAATCAGCCTCTTTAGGGCGCAGGCTGCCTGAGGCAGCCTGCCCAACGAAGACCTCCTTCATTTGAGGCCTGGATGCGATATTCTCTGAGGCCGAGTAAAGAGTCTTCGGAAATTGTCGCTCGTTGCTTGTATCACGGCCTCTATGGGCTCATTGCGCACTTCGGCGAGGCGGGCGGCGATGAGGGGGAGGCGGGAGGGTTCGTTGCGCTGGCCGCGGTGGGGATGGGGGGTAAGGTAGGGGGCGTCGGTTTCGATGAGCAGGTTTTCGGCTGGGACGCGGGCCGCCAATGCGGCCAGTTTGGAGGCGTTCTGGTAGGTGACGGGCCCGGCAATTCCGATGCAGAAACCCTGCGCAACAGCGAGGTCGGCGAGTTCCTCGTCTCCGGAAAAGCAGTGCCAGACTCCTCCGAGTTCTCCGGCGCGCTCCGCCAAAAAGAGCTCCTGGGCGATCCAGCCGGCCTCTCTCTGGTGAATGATTATTGGCAGCCCCGCTTCCCGGGCAAGGCGGATTTGTCTGGCGAAGGCTTCTATCTGAAGCGGCCGAGGCGAAAGGTCGCGATGAAAATCGAGCCCGATCTCGCCGATTGCGACCACGCGGGGGTGAGCCGCCAGGCGCTTGAGTTCTTCCAGCGCCGGTTCGTTCAGGGTGCTGGCGTCATGGGGATGGACGCCGACTGCGGCCAGCACCTGGGGATATTTCTCGGCGAGAGCAACGCCCGTCCGGCTGGAAGGCAGGTCATAGCCGGGAACAAGCATCATTTCCACTCCGGCGGAGAGCGCCCGCTGCATTACGGCCTCGAGGTCCGACTCGAAATCGGGGTGGTTGAGATGGGTATGACTGTCAATCATGGGTCTGCTTGGTCGAAGCGTCCAGGGTCAAGAGTTCGAGTCCTCCAGCAATTCAGTTTCGGCGCAAAGGGAGCGCTAACCTCTAGGCCTGGCAGCAGTTGGTTGTAGGAAAAGCGGTGCAGATTTTTGATCTTTAGAGGCCGCGGTCTTGACGAGCGGCTGAAAATGTGTATGATTCTTGTGGTGATCATGGCTTGTCGCCAAATCAGAAAGTAGCAGCCTCCAGGTACACCTCCGGCGTTAGCGGATGCGCGGATCTCCTGTTTGTGGCTTGCACTTTCGGAAAGGAGGCCCGCGCATGGTAAGCGGTAAAGTTAAGTGGTTCAGTGATGAGAAAGGATACGGCTTCATCGAGACCCCCGAAGGTGATGTCTTTGTTCACTTTTCGGTGATCGAAGGCGACGGGTTCCGCTCCCTGCGAAAGGACCAGGAGGTGGAACTCGAGGTGACCCAGGGACCCAAAGGCCGTCAGGCGGCCCGGGTTCGCCCCCTCTAGGGTCAAAGCAATCCTTCTCTGGCAAGAGTGCGGCCCCGGAAAAGATCCGGGGCCGCTGCGTTTTTCCCTGTCCTTCGCTTCGTCAAAGGCCTTCAGGCCAGGGCTTCCGCCGCCAGGCGTGCGGGATTTTGTGGTTTGCCCAGTTGATCCGTAATCGCCGCAAGACGCAGCAACTCGGCCCGCGCCGCGTTCCTATCCAGCGGCCGGGGTTTTTCGCCCGCCAGACGACGAAAATTCCCCCCATAAATCTTCTTCAGGAGATCTTCCGGCAAAGCCAGGCCTCGCAAGGTTGTCCGATGATCGGGCCAGAAGAGAGCTTCATCAGTGGGAACATGAAAAGACTCATCTGATTCCAGACATCTGCGCACAACTTCAATGCGCGAGAGGGGGCTGTCTTCCACGAGGTCAGTGCCAAAGAAGATGCGGTCTTGATACTTGATGAAGAATTCCCTGGCTGCCTCCGGGTTTGCGCTGAAGTTGTGAAACATCTCGATTCCTGGGGCGAGGTCGAAATTGACATTGGGGAAGCGGTCGAGAAGCGCCGCCGCCCTCGGCAAATCCGCGGAGAGGAAGTGGAAGTGAGCGAAGATGACCTTGAGAGTCGGGTGGCGTTCCAACATTCGATGGCACTCTCCGTAGAGGGACTCTTTGCTCGGGAAGCGCTCATCATAAATCCAGCCGGGGGCCTTCGCCCATTCAGGGGCCTGGCTTGGATCCCAGAATTCTTCGGGGTCATTCACATGCCAGAGGAGCGGAATCCCCTTTTCCGCGAGCCGCGAGAAACACGCCTCATAGACCGGAGAATCGAGGGCGAGGCCGGAGGTCCGGCGCAGGTCCGGCTTGCCGTTGAGCATCTTAAGGCCGTCACATCCCAGCGCGGCAAGCCGCTCGACCTGTTGCCCGAATGGCAGGGTATGGCGGTGCTCCACCTCCTCGGCCAAAGCCGTATAGTCCAGCGCAGCGAAGAGGAAAATGCGGTCGGGGTGGCGCGCCTTGGCAAGAAGGGCGGAAGGGTTCTCATTCGGCCATTTCATCTCACCCAGCGCCAGAAGGGCGATGGCGTCAATCCCCTCCTGGGCGGCCCGCGCCAACAGACGCGTCCCTGCCTCCGGGTCGTATTTTGTGAGGTGGGTATGGCAGTCTATGATGGGATAGTTAACGAAATTCATGGTCTTCGCACCTCTCTTCTATGGTAAAGGCTTTCCTTATTGCGGGGCCACTCTCCTGCTCGATCCGCCGATGAAGAAATCGTCTTACAGAGACTCGTATATTATGGTAACAGGAAGTGGCATGGGCATCTTGCCCATGAAGCCAGTTCTCACGGGCTGGAAGCCCGTGCCACGCTTCCTGCAAATAGTTACTCTAATATAAGAGACTCTGTAGCGCGAAGGATTTTACTGCGTTCTCAACAAATCTCCATTGTGAGCGCCTTCTTGAGTGCATAGGCTCTTTGCAAGGCTATCTTCTTTCATTACCTCTGTTCTATCCAAGGAGGAGATAGATGAGAAGAAGCGGCTGGTTGGCGATTGCGCTGCCGGCGATTGCGCTGCTGGTCTCCCTGGCGGTGGCGGCGGAGCGGATGCGGGTGACCGACATTGAGGGATTGGTGTCGGGAGCGCTTGTTGTGGAACCCGCGGAGATGAACCCCAACCCGATTGGCCAGGGCGGATTTGCCAATGGTTTCGCCTTCGCCCCGGGGCGGGCCGAACTGGCCTATTCGGCGATTGAGGAGAAGGGCGGTCAGTTGACGTCTGTGGTGCGCATTGTCCAGGTGGAAAGGCTCTGGACGGTGCCGCGGCAGCAGATGAAGACTTTTGTGGACCGCGCGCGCCGAAAGCACACTTTCCCCGAAAACACCATGGTCAATTTGCCCTTTGCCGAGCGGGAGCGCGAACTTCTGAGCCTGAAGATCGCCAGGTCGGCAGATTCGCTCCTGGGGCAATTTATCGAAGGGCCGATTGATTGGTCGCCTGACGGGACAAGATTGGCGATCTATGCCGTAACCGAGGATCCCATCAAATCTTATACAACCCGCGACCTTTGGGTGGTTGACTATGCAGCGGGGAAGCGACAGCCTCTTACTCACAGCGCTTGGGTCACCGAGGCCGTCTGGTCACCGGACAGCAAGTGGCTGGCATTTGCCGCTGAACAGGCGGAGGTCAAGGCCCCTCGATCTGCGCCCAAGCCGACTCCCCCGGGCCTCTGGCTGGCCAACGTGAAATCCGGCGCGCTCCGACGCATTGGTGAGGGTGGGATTGACCTGGAGTGGTCGGCAAGGGGAAATCGGCTGAAGTTCCGGCGCTCAGGAGACGACGAGCGGGGGAGGGAATATGACGCGGAGACGGGAAAGACTGCCCCCGGCGCTCTGCCTGCAATGGTGCAGTTTCCTTACGAGATCTCGCCCGATGGGCGATATGTCGCGATCCTCCAGGATGCGCCCGAGGGACGACATCTCGAAGTGCGAGAGCGTTCTACAAACGCGCGGCTGGTGAATCTGCCTGCGGAAGCGCTGGGCTGCTGGCATCCGGACAGCCGGATGCTCGCCTATTTTGACAACAACTGCACCCTTGTCATGACCTCGTTGGAGGGCCCGCACCGCGGCCATGCAGAGAAAGTATCGGCGGAAGCGGAAATCCACCTCGTCGCTCCCTTCCACCCGCTGGTGCAATGGTCAAATCAGATCGTGCCTCCTTCCTGGGCGTTCCGCCAGTCGAGATACGCACAGAATCCCGAGGCGGGGGAAGGCGGCTCTTGGATTGCGCTGATTTCGCACGGGCAGTTGCGCCTCCTCGGCCTGGCCCATCGCAAACCGCAGATTCACGAAAGGGCCGCGCTCGGCTGGCTTACGCCCCAGGAAGAGCGCAGCGTTGTATGCAGCAACATGAAACAGATTGCGCTGGGACTCATCATGTATGCCGGGGATTACGATACATCTCTCCCCCCGAGTTACTCTCGGGTAAACGAGGTGTTCGGGCCTTACGTCCCGACCCAGGACCTTTTCGACCGGCCGGGCTATCCAAAGCGGCCGGTCTTCCGCTACCTGGCGAGAGGCGTGGTTCGGCTGGGCGGAATCAAGGACGAAGATTCCTCCCAGTTGCCTATCGGAGTGATAGATTACTGGAAAGACGGCGGCTATGTTGCTTATGCCGACGGGCATGTCCAATGGGTGCCGCGGGAAGAGATGGAAGAGGTGCTGCTGCGAGCGCAGGAATTCGACCGGTATCAAAGAGGGAAATGACCGCGGCTGCTTGAAATTGACACCCTATCTGCCAATGTGTATCCTTGCAGGCGAAAGGAGGGAGGGCCATGTTGTGGGTGATCGGTGTCCTTGCGATTGTCATAATTTGGATTGTCGCAATCTATAACGCCCTGGTGCGGCTGCGGGTGCAATGTGACAACGCCTGGTCTGATATAGATGTGCAACTCAAGCGTCGCCATGACCTGATTCCGAACCTGGTGGAGACGGTGAAGGGATATGCGGGGCATGAGCGGCAGACGCTTCAGGCCGTGACAGACGCGCGTTCCCGCGCCATGTCGGCTCAAGGGCCTGCGGAGCGAGCCGCGGCGGAAGGGATGCTCACCCAGGCCTTGAAATCACTCTTCGCTCTCGCCGAGGCCTATCCGCAGTTGCGCGCGGTGGAGAGTTTCGCTCAACTTCAGGGCTCTTTGAACGGGATAGAAGAAGCCGTTCAAAATGCCCGTCGCTACTACAATGCCGTGGTGCGCGATCTGAACACCAAGATTGCCCAGTTCCCGTCGAACATCGTGGCCGGCGCATTCGGCTTCATTCGCCGCGAATTCTTCGAGATGGCGGCGCCGGAACGAGAAGTCCCCCGCGTTGACTTCGGGGCCGGCGCGGGCCAGCCTGGCAGTTGATATGATGCTCCGGCGCTTTTTATTTGTTTCCGTCCTTCTTCTTTGGGCCGCCGCCGCCTTCGGCCAGAGGTCGCTGGTCATCGAGGATTTCTACTCCGATATCCTCGTCATGAAGGACGGCACGATCAATGTTACGGAGACCATCAGCCCGCATTTCACCGGCTCCTGGAACGGCATCTACCGCACCATTCCGGTCCGCTATCGCACTCCGCAGGGCTTTGACTACAGGCTGTTCCTCAACATGCTGAGCATTACCGACGGGGAGGGGCGGCCGCTGAAATATGAGAGGCGCCGCTTCGGAAACTACCAGAAATTCAAGGTCTGGGTTCCCGACGCCTTTAACGCCACGCGGACCGTCGTTCTCAATTATACGGTTCCAAACGGATTGAAATTCTTCGATGACCACGATGAACTCTACTGGAATGTCACCGGCGACGAATGGGAGTTTCCCATCTTGTCGGCCGGCGCCGAGATTCTCCTGCCGGCAGGAGTGAAGAATCTTCGCGCGGTCGCCTTTACGGGCGGGTACGGTTCCACCGAGAGCGCGGCGAAAGTGGAGATCGCCGAAAATCTGGTCACTCTTGAAGGCCTGCGGCCGCTCAACTTCCGCGAGGGGCTGACTGTGGCGGTGGCCTGGGATCCGGGTCTAGTGAGCCGCCCCGGCCCATTGCGGCTGGCCGGGCTCTTCTTGCGCAGCAACTGGATCTTTTCGGTTCCGCTCATCGTATTCCTATTGATGTTCTGTCTTTGGTATAAGCGCGGGCGCGATCCCCGCTTGCGGCCCATCGCTCCTCAATATGAGCCGCCGGACCAGATGACCCCTGCCGAAGTGGGCACCCTGGTGGACAACTCCCCAGACATGCGTGACATCACCTCCACTATCGTGGACTTGGCGGTGCGGGGTTACCTAGTGATCGAGGGTCAGCCCAAGGAGCATTGGAGCGGGCTCAGTTCCTTGTCGAAGATGGATTACACTTTCACCCTTCGCAAGAAGCCCGCGGAATGGAAAGGCCTTCAGCCGCACGAAGAGGAACTGCTGAGAGCTGTTTTCTCCGCCGGCACGGTGGAATCCGTCTCCATCTCGGAACTGGAGAATAGATTCTACCTCTATCTCCCCTCCATTCACGGCCAAATCTTCGACCGGCTGATCGGGCGCCGCTATTACCTCAACCGCCCGGACAAGGTGAAACAGGGCTATCTGGCCGGCGCGGTGGTAATCGGCATTGTCGCCGTTCTGGGCGCCATGGGGGCGGACAGTGTGGGCCTTGCGCCGGCCGGCACGGCGGTGGCGGGGGTCCTCAGCGCGGGCCTGGTAGCCGTCTTCGGCGCTTTCATGCCAGCGCGCACCTATGGCGGAGCGCGGGCCCTGGAGGGTGTGCTGGGCTTCGAGGAATTCCTCAATAGAGTTGAATCGGATCGCTTCGAGCGTATAGTGAAGACTCCGGAGATGTTCGAGAAGTTTCTTCCCTTCGCCATGGCTCTTGGGGTCGAAAAGAATTGGGCGAAGGCTTTCGCGGATATTTACCGGGAGCCGCCGGAATGGTATCGGGGAAGCGGCTTTCCGTCGGGTTTCTATGTCGGCTCATTCGTCTCGGATTTGGGCCACATGTCAACCCAGACCTCCGCGGCGATGATCTCTTCGCCGCGCAGTTCGGGCGGCTCCGGTTTTGGCGGCGGCGGGGGCGGAGGCTCTAGCGGAGGCGGCTTCGGCGGCGGAGGCGGCGGGGGTTTCTAAGATCACACCTGCAACGCCAGGGCGGGCTCTGAGCAGGCCCGCCTGATTTTTTCGGAGAAGGCTGCAATGGTTACCCTCAGGGAGAAGTTCCGCGGCTGCATTGCCGCCTCCTGGATAGGCTCGGCGATGGGCGCCGCCGTGGAAGGCTGGTCTCCGGAAAGAATCAAGGAGACTTACGGCTTCCTGGACAGACTGCTTCCTTACCGGCATTATGCGGATTACACCGATTGGGAGCGCCTCCCCGGCACTACGGAGGATGGCATCGAGCGGCAGAGGCTGATCGCCACCGCGATCATTGAAAAGCAAGAACGGATCTCAGCGCACGATTTGGCGGAGACCTGGCTGCGAGATTTGGACCCGGAGCGGATGCGCTACAAGCAGGAGCCGTTTGACAGGTCTTTGTTGGAAATGGTTCGCGCGGCGGTGCCGCCGGCGGAGTTGGGCAACATGTGGCTTTGGCCCAATATCATCTCCATGGCGCGCGCCTCTCATCCGATTGGGCTGCTAAATGCGGGTGACCCCGTGGGCGCGGCAGATGATACTTATGAGGTTGGCAAAGTATATGCCAAAGAGACCTCCTTCACCTTGCGCTGGGCCGCGCTTTACAATGCCGCGATTGCAGAGGCCTGCAAGCCGAACGCTACAGTCGAGTCGGTGCTGGAAACTGCAAAGCAATCTGCCAACTATCGTAAGAAGTCCGGCGACCTCTTTGCCATCTATGACTTTGTGGCACATGAGATAGACCATGCCTTGGGGCTGGCGGAAAAGCACCGCGATCCGATGGCGCTGCGGGACGAATTCTACCAGCACTACACCGGCGGCAACTATCTTACTTACGGAATGTCCCAGGCCAATGAGATCGTTGCCAAAGGCCTGGCCATCTTCGCCTTCACCAAAGGCAGCCCGAAAGAGGCGATTCTGCTTGCCGTGAATTTCGGCCGGGATACGGACTGTCTGGCGGCGATTGCCGGCGGTCTTTCCGGCGCGCTCTCAGGAACCGAAGGTCTGCCGCAGGAGTGGATTGACCAGGTGAACGAGGCCACCCGCAAAGACCCCTATACCAACAGCAATCGCACCATCGAAGAGACTGCGGAGGGGCTATTCGCAGCATTCCTGGCGCGGCAGAAACGGCTTGAAGGATATCTTGCGCTCATGGGCGATTCTGCCTACCTGGCGTAAATGTCCGTGTGGCAAAGGCATGGGCACTCGCACTCCGCCACTTGAGCAAGTTCCAAGGCGCTTCCCCGTTGGGCAAGACCTTGCGTCTTGCCCAGGCTGCTTTCGGGGCAGGAGGCAAGCTCCTGCCCAACGAAGAGTATCAGGAGTGGATTGACCAGGTGAACGAGGCCACCCGCAAAGACCCCTATACCAACAGCAATCGCACCATTGAAGAGACTGCGGAGGGGCTATTTGAGGTCTTCCTTGCGCGCAGGAGGCGGCTGCAGGAGTATCTGAACCAGATGGGTGATGAATATCTGGCATAGCGCAAGTGGCTTGTTGTTCGGCAGGAGTTGTCTCCTGTCCTGATCTCGAGGAGGAAGCATAAGGTGAATTGCCCGAGTGTTGCTGAATCCCGCTGTGAACCCTTCGATGTGGTTGTGGCCGGCGGAGGGATGGCCGGAATTGCTGCGGCGATTGCCGCGGGACGCAGTGGCGCAAAGACGCTGCTGGTTGAAAAGGCGGGCTGGCTGGGCGGAATGGGAATTACCGGCGCAACCGGGCTGCATACCTTCTACAATGTCTTCGACCCGGTTCCGGGAGCGCCGCGGATGAAACTGGTTGAGGGCATTGCTCAGGAATTGGTTGACCGCGTTAAGCAACTGGGCGGCGGACTCGGAGAGAGAGGCCACATCCGCATTGAGCGCGGCGGAGATTTCGTCAGCATGTTGACGACCGTTGAGCCGGAGACTTTCAAGTTGGCGGCTTTTCAGTTGTGCCAGGAGGCGGGAGTCAGGCTGCTTCTGCATACTGTGCTGGACGAAGTGCGGGCCGCCGATGGGCATATTGACGGGCTTGTCGTCTGGAACAAGGCCGGCAGGAGCCTGATACGTGCAAAGCAGTATGTTGACTGCACCGGTGATGGTGATTTGGCGGCCTATGCCGGTGCGAAGTCTGAAACCTACAAGCCCGGCGATCCAGGGGCCTATGCCGCAGGTTTCACCTTTCGGCTCTGCAATATTGACCTTCAAGCCGCGGAGGCCGACCTGGAAAGCCGCGGGCTGATTCGTCACATCGCCCACGCGCTGAAACCTGGAATGACAAGCCCGGAACTCGTGCGCATCTCGCTGCATGTTGACAAATTGCAGCAGCCGGAAGATGAAAAAGTCCTGGAATATTTCTTCGCCTGCTCGCTCCGCCCGCGTGAATTCACTTATTGCAACTGCATCAATTACGGTCCCAATGACGGACTAGACCCCGATGCGTTGACCAATGCGGAGATTTCCTTGCGGAGGCGAATCTTCGCGGTGGCGGAAGTCTTCCGCAAACGGGTCAAAGGATTTCAGGAGTGCTATGTCGCCGGCCCCGCGCCTTCTGCGGGCCAGCGGCGAGGGCGGACGATTCACTGCGAATATGAACTGACTCAGGAAGATTGCACCGAAGCGCGGCGCTTCGAGGACGAAATAGGAATCTATGGATTCATTGACAACCATTGGTTTTCGGTGAAAGATGCCGGGGCCTACGGCCTCCCTTACCGCGCCTTGATTCCCCGCGGGCTTAGCAATGCGCTGATTGCCGGCCGTATGATGACGGTTGA
>Ga0299915_10000410_pt1 | contig 32670 bp, 23 predicted proteins | sample RVTome_13_FD_200263 | JGI IMG/M metagenome (GOLD analysis project Ga0299915, IMG submission 200263) | Soil microbial communities from uranium-contaminated site in the Upper Colorado River Basin, Wyoming, United States - RVT92D227 (version 2) ...
TGGTCACGGGATTGAAGGGATTCGGATAGGCGGGGTGGAGAACGAAATCCTTAGGATGTGAAACCCATTCGATCGATGGCGCATGGGTCGATGACGTATCCGGTCCCGTCTTCACCAGCCAAGCATCCGGAGGGTCAAAATATTCAGGACGAGTAAATCCTGCCACGATGTATCCGCCATCGGTGGTCACGTCGAGAGACGTTACATAATCAATACCTTCCCCTGCATGGACCAATGTCCACAGTGTGTCCCCCTGAGCGTTTATTTTCACCAGATACATGTCACTGTTTACTGCACCAAATGAAGTGGTCATGCCGGCAATAATATATCCCCCATCGGAAGTCTGGCGGATTGACGAAGCACTTTCGCCGACAGGTCCACCATAAGTTCTCGTCCACAAGGTGTCTCCAAGACTATCAGTCTTTATCACATAAATATCAGCAATAAGATATTCTGTACTCCCGGCAATTATGTAGCCACTATCCCCGGTTTGCCGCACCGACACGGCATAGTCCTCACCCGGTCCACCATAGCTCCGTGTCCACTGCCTGTTCCCCATACTGTCCGTCTTGACAAGATAGATGTCGATTTCAGCGGCACCATAAAATGGATTGAACCCGACAAGAACATAACCACGATCAGAAGTCTGGTGAACATCGAAAGCTGCTCTATCAGCCGAACCGCCATAGGTGTGCGTCCACAACGAGTCACCCATACTGTCCGTCTTCATGAGGAACATTTCTCGCAGCGCCCCGGCAGAGGCGCGTACATATCCCGCAACTACATATCCCTCATCGGTAGTCTGTTGCCCGGAACGAGCCGAGATGGAGTGCGTAGCTTCGTATACGCGGGTCCACGAAGTATCGCCCAGGTTGTCGGTCTTGATCAAGAATATCCCGTTTCCGTAGGAGTATGTGTTGCCTACTAGAATGTACCCTCCATCAGAAGTTTGGTGCAGGCAATAGACTTCGTCATTTCCGGATTCCCCATAAGCACGCGTCCAAAGAGTGTCGCCGACGCTGTCAGTTTCGACTAAGTACACGTCTTGTTCACCATGTCCGAAAGAACTGGTGCACCCTGCAAGAAGAAATCGCCCTTCGGAGGTCGCGATGACCGAATAGGCGACGTCGGCGCTGTCGCCACCGTAAGTTCGATCCCATTCTATTTCTGGAGGTTGTGAGAATCCTTGGGGCATTGATAGTACTGCAATCATCATTGAGAGCGCGAGCGCCCAGGCGGATACCGATGTTATCACAGGTTCCTCACTAAAAATGTGCGCTCAAGAACTGTCCCCGACTTCTTCGGCACATTGAATCAGGACTGAGGTAGTCATCTACAAACTGATCACGAGTTTGTACCAAAGAGTCTCATGGTTGAGCGATAAATGCAGCCTGCATTCGGTAATGAGATCCTCCATCGGCAATGGGTCCCCCGGAGCACCGGTAGGATCCAAAGCACGCCACTCCACACGGTCCGGGGGATATGGTAGAGTAATGTCGGCGGCCATTCCCTCGACAAACACCGGCGCACGCCCATAGTAGTTTGGAGTGTGCAATTCGTACAGCTGAGGATCAGGAAAAGGCGGGGGAATTGGAGGCACCGGATCTATTTCCTGATCATCATTCACTATCTCTCCGGTCGCGATTATGAGGTAGGTTCGCTGACTGGGGGTGGTCTCTACCAAAATCACCGCCATTAGGGCGGAGGTGGTCAAGGAAATATTACCTATAGAACCACCCTGCAGCACACCCCGGATGAATCTGTGAAACTGGACTTGATCAATCGCTCCCGCCAAGACGTGAACGTTCTCTATGTCAGCTTTGAAAAACGAATCATCGATATTCTCCGGGTCGTAGTGCCACTCCAATTCGTGCTCGTCTTCATCGATCATCGCCCGGTAAATGTCATCCTCAGGTACCCCTGGTGGATCTGATACGCTGTGTGTGTCTCCCTTGTCTATTTCTATTCTCGCCATTAATGTAGCGTACCCAGGGAGGTAACCCTCATCAGGCTCATAAGGGTCTGGCGAAACACCGAGGGCACGGGTAACGAGATTGAAGTCAAAGCTCGGATTGTCATAGGGATGCTCCAAAACGTCTTGCCGAGTCGTGACTACCTGTAAGGGATCTCCACCTGTCGTGGGGTCATGCCGCCGGAAAAGCAGCGATGCTACCGTGATCGCCACCATCTTGGTCATGTGCCGGTCGAAATCGTACTTGTTTACTTAAGAAGCACCACTTTCGCGGTCTGCTGAAATTCCCTCGTCTCCATCCTCACGAAATATATCCCGCTAGGCGAATCTCCCGCATCCCACCTCAGTTGATGGTTGCCAGGCGCCGCATACCCATTCACCAGCACTGCTACTCGTTCACCTAAAATGTTGTATATATTCATACTAACTTTACTCTGGAAGGGCATATCAAAGGAAATGGTGGTCACGGGATTGAAGGGATTCGGATAGGCGGGATGGAGGGCAAAATCCTTAGGATGTGAAACCCATTGGATAGCGGGAGCATGGGTCGAGCACGTATCCGGTCCGGTCTTCACTAACAAGCAGTCTACCCAATAATAATATGGTGGTTCAAAAGTCTCTACAGCTCCTCCTACAATGTAACCACTGTCATCAGTGCACGCTATGGAATATGCATACTCTATATCCGCTCCAGCGTAAACCAAAGTCCACATCGTGTCCCCAAGAGCATCGATCTTCACCAGATAGAGGTCTCCACTCTCCGCACCAAATGAAGTGGTTCCGCCCGCAACGATACAACCGCCATCAGGAGTCTGTTGAATAGCCGAAGCTGATTCCCCGCCAGTCCCGCCATAGGTGCGCGTCCACATGGTATCGCCTGCACTATCTGTTTTGACCAAGTACATATCACTTGCCCCTGCCCCAAAAGACTCTGAGGATCCCGCAATCATAAATCCTCCATCTTCAGTCTGCTCCACAGACCAAGCCCAGTCAATATCCGTTCCCCCGTAAGTACGTGTCCATAATGTGTCTCCTAAGCTATCAGTCCTGGCAAGATAATAATCGTATCCTGTACTGCCGTCATAATGGAGAACTCCTGCAAGGATATAGCCTTCATCAACAATTTGCAGAATACTCCTTATATTGATGTCATATGAACCTCCATAAGCTCGTGTCCACAGAGTATCCCCCAGACTGTCAGTCTTTACTAAATAGATTTCCATGGGACCACTATAGGTTCGGGTACTACCGGCAAGGATATAACCCCCATCAGCAGTTTGTTGCCCTGACGTAGCGTCATCAACATATTCTCGACCATAAGTGCGTGTCCACAGAGTATCTCCTTGACTGTCGGTCTTTATCAAATACATATCACTCGGACCAGAGCCAAAAGAACATGTAATTCCTATTAGAATATAACCGGTATCGGACGTTTGTTGCACGGCATGGGCTAGATCGGCTTCTATTCCCCCATAAAGGCGATACCATTCTACATAACCCATATTGTCTGTCTTTACTAACAACGCATCTTTGCCAGACGCACCGAAGGATTTGGTTTCACCTCCATAAACAAACCCACCATCATGGGTTTGCTGAATAGAATAGGCGACGTCGGTGCTGTCTCCGCCGAATATCCGCTCCCACTCTACTGCTGGGGGCTGTGAGAAAGCTATTGTTGCAGAGACAATCCCAATTATTATCAACGAAAATTGGTTTACAAAGTCTGGCTTTTCCATGGCTCGTTTCTCCATCGAATGACTATTTGCAGTGAGTAGATCGCTCGAGGACTCTTCCACACCCCCGGCACTTCTACCTCATATCCTGATCACAACTCTATACCACAAGGTTTCGTTATCCGGTGATAGATGAAGGATACAATGCTCACCTTGCGGTTCCGGATCCAGTTGGACATGATCGGAGCCATCGGGATACAGCGTCAGGAATTCAATTACATTGCCTGCAGGAACCGGCAGTGTGATATGAGCGCCGATTCCCTCAACCAGGACGGGCTCATGACCCCAATAATTTTCCTGTGGTTCTGGTAAGTAATACAACTGAGGGAGTCCAGGAGGACCAAGGGATGGGGCAAATTCTGTATTTTCCATTTCGCCGGTGGCAATGATAAGGTAGGTGCGGAAATCGGGGGTCGTCTGTACAAGTATCACCGCGATCAAGGCGGAGCTCGTGATGGGATCGACTGAAATCGAACCACGTGATAGGACTCCACGGCTGAAGGAATACCGATCTTCTGTGTCAATTTTCCCCGCCAAGGCCTGAACATTCTCGGTGTCAGCCTTGAAAAAGGACGGATCAATGTTCTCCGGGTCATACTGCCACTCTAATTCACCGGTGTCGGTCAGGAAAATATGGTCTTGAGGTGGGTCGGGGGGATCAGAAACGCTATGGGTCTCGCCTTTATCTATCTCCATTCTCCGCATCAACGTTGCATAGGCGGGCAGGTGACCCTCGTCAGCGACAAACGGATCGATCGCATTTCCGATGGCACGGGTAACAAAGGTGAAATCGAAACTCGCATTATTCCAGGGGTGTTCCAAGACATCTTGGCGCGTGGTGATTAGAGTCAGCGGATCGCCGCCCACTGTAACGTCATGGCGGCGAAACAGCAATGCAGCCACTGTAATCGCGACCATTTTCGTCATGTGCCGGTCGAAATCGTACTTCATCGCGACGTACTCGTAATTCCAAACCGTATTTCCCCGGTAGGCAAACAGAATTAAACCATCCCAATCCTGAAATGCCGCGTACAGAGCCGACAGCAAAATAGGTTCAGCAGCATGATAATTGGGCCAGGGGCTGCTTACCTCAGTTGCGATGTAAGGTTTACCAGTGACTTTCCCCGATGTTATTCCCGGAATGGGACGATGCCATTGTTTGAAAGGATACTTGGTAATCGAATCCAAGAAGAAAAGGTTCAAGTTGTCCCACGTCGCGTAGCTTCCATGTTGGTCATGGAACGAAGACGAGAGGACTCCGTCCAATGTCCCCACTTGGGTCCCGCTGATGGGGACTTTCACCCCTACTCCCGATCCCTCGAGGTTCTTCAAGAAGTCTACCATGTCTTCGTGGTATTCTTCTTCGAGTCTCAGGAGAAAATCGACATAGCGATGGGCGATCTCTTCTGAGCCTTCCCCCGCCGTAATTTGGTCTCTGGTTGGTCTTCGCGGCGCGCTGCCGGGGTACCGTTGATGCCACCACGCTTTCCACAAGTCATCCAATTCGATCTGATAGAAACTGCCAAGACTATCAATGTCCTTGCCTCCCCATCCCTTCCAAACCGCCAGCAGAGAATCTTCATTGGTGACCTCCACCATCGCGATCACTGGATCATTGTAGTACGCAAGATTGGTGTACTGGTTGACGTGGGTGAGCAGATCGTGCGCGTACTCTCTATGCCGGTCAATCATCGTGGGATCGAAAATGTCAACACCCTTATTGAAGTCCGGCATGTTCGGGTCATCAACAATACCATCACGTGAAGTGAGCTGTCGTGAGACATGAAGATTCAGGTTGACAAAGATGCCCGCACCTTTTAGCTGATAGATCAGGTAGTCAAGTCTCTCCAGCTGAACCGGGTCCAATTGCCTCTTGGATCCCTCGTCATTGACCCAAAAAATGCCTTCGGGTGCATAATCCATATCCATAATACACAAGCGGACAAGATTGCACCCGAGTTTTGCCAGACGCCCGGCAGCAATTTCAGATTCCTCATGGCTGGGGAAATTGGCACCCCTTCCAAGATTGGCTCCGAAAAACCTGATCCGTTCCCCGTTGTAAACAAAATGACCATTCTCGATTCCCACGAAGCCATTCTCATTGAGAATAGGCGAATTGAGAAAGCTCAAATTGGTGATGGTATCAGCAACATCGTTCCAGGGAATGGTAAACTCGAACATTTTGACCTCCACTTGTTGACAATAGCAACATGTTGACGCCCCGCTGGAAGGAAGGGAATGGGCCTGGGACTTCGAGGAGACGCAAGCCGCTGTAATATAATCGTCGTTTCAATCAAAGTCAAGCGATTTTTTCACCAGCCCAAAATAGTCAGCGTCGTCTGCTCGAACCGGATCCGAAAGGCGAGAAAAAAGGATGGAACAAGCCCATCGTCATTTCGGTCCTGCTTGTGCCGCGTCCGGTGGAACTTTGTCTCCTAATTTCTTGAAATTGGCATGGAATAGATCCGCTAACCCGCGGGCTTTCTTGTCATATTCTTCGCCGGAATGCCAGGTATCGCGCGGTGAGAGCAGTTCCTTCGGAACTCCCGGACATTCTGTCGGCACCTGAAACCCGAAGATCGGATCCTCTTTGAATTTGCCCGACAGCAAACTCCCGTCCAGCGCCGCATTCACCACCGCCCGGGAATGGGCGATCTTCATCCGCGACCCAATCCCGTAAGGTCCGCCCGTCCAACCGGTGCTGACCAGCCAGCAATCGGCGTTGTGTTTCCGGATTTTGTCCGCCAGTAGTTTGGCGTATGCCGAAGGATGCAGTACCATGAACGGCGCCCCGAAACAAGCGCTGAATGTGGCTTGCGGCTCCTTGCCCATCCCCTTTTCGGTTCCCCCTAACTTCGCGGTATATCCCGACAGGAAATGATACATCGCCTGTTCCGGCGTCAATTTGGCAATCGGCGGCATGATCCCGAACGCATCGCTGGTCAGCATGATGATGTTCTTGGGGTGTCCTCCAGCGCCTTCCCGAATAGCATTGGGGATATGGGAAATCGGGTAAGCCGCACGGGTGTTTTCCGTCAGGGAATCATCGTCAAGATCCAAACGCCGCGTCACATGGTCGTAGGCCACGTTTTCCAGCACCGTGCCGAATTTGCGAGTGGTCTCGTATATTTCCGGTTCGTCGTCCTCCGACAGCTTATGGGCTTTGGCGTAACATCCACCCTCGAAATTGAACACTCCGCGATCGCTCCAGCCATGCTCGTCGTCCCCGATCAATTTCCGTCTGGGATCCGCCGACAACGTGGTTTTTCCGGTGCCCGACAATCCGAAGAAGATCGCAACGTCGCCTTTTTCGCCCACATTGGCGCTGCAATGCATCGTCATGACTTCTTCTTGAGGAAGCATATAGTTCGACACGGTGAAAATCGCTTTCTTGATTTCGCCCGCATAGCTGGTGCCGCCAATCAGCACCAATTTCTTGTCGAGATTGATCAGGATAAAGGCTTCCGTGCGAGTGCCATCAAGCTCCGGATCTGCATGGAAATTAGGGATATGGATGACCGTGAATTCCGGGATGTGAGATTGAAGCTCTTCCGGGGTCGCCTGCACGAAGATATTCCTGGCGAATAAGCTATGCCATGCCGTCTCGGTGATGATCCGGATCGGCAACCGGTACTGCGTATCGCGCCCGGCAAAACAGTCCTGAACGAATAGCTCTCTGCCCTGCAAATACGCCTGGAGCCGGTAGAACAGCAAGGTGAACTTCTCCGGCGGAAAAGGACGATTGACTTCGCCCCACCACACCTTGTCTTTGGACCGTTCGTCCTCCACGATGAATTTGTCTTTGGCAGCGCGTCCGGTGTATTGTCCGGTGCGGACTGCGATCGGTCCCAGATGTACGATTGCTCCTTCGCCGCGGGTGACGATGGCCTCGTACAGCGAGGGCGTGTTGTGATTCCAATGGACGCGGTGGACATTGGTGATCCCGTGCTTGTCCAGCCCGTAGGAACTTTGCAGGTGTTGTGATGGCATGACAGACCTCTGAAGGTGTGATAGGACTACATGACAGTGTGGTAGAACATTGTTCGATAATCCGAGCGGCTTGGTGACAGTGCCGCAACTGCTGAAACGACAGCCGAGAAACCTCTTGCTTTTGGATGATTAATTTCTTATATTTTCCTTTCGGAAAAAGGTTCCGAATGTGCGCCCGTAGCTCAACTGGATAGAGCGTTTGGCTACGGACCAAAAGGTTGGGGGTTCGACTCCCTCCGGGCGTACCGGAATTCAGAAGGATCGTTTCTAAGTGAAGTTACGATCCTTCTTCTTTGATATGCGGTTTCTGTGTAGGTCGGGTTCCAAGCGAAGGGCCGAAACCCGAAAATTTGATGTTGTGTCTGGTTCCCGCCAGGTTTCAAGCTATGCGTAATCTGGCGGGGGAGATGTGGGTCGGGTTCCAGGCGAAGCGCAGAAACCCGACCGGGACCACTTTCCCCCCTGCTGCTGCAGGGGGAATAAAAGGGGGGTCACATATCTTCCCCCATCACCCGAACGAATTCGGGTGCTGTCACCTGCGGAGAGGCGACACCACAGTTTCACATTTATTTGATAATTGTGATGGCTTTTGCGATCTGTCCTTGTTGTGATTGCAGCAATAGAAAATATCGTCCGCTGGGAAGCTGGTCGTTGGCGAAAGACAGGAGATGGATGCCGGGCGATTGAATGCCGATGTTATTTCGCCAGACCTGCCGCCCCAGAATGTCGTAGATCATCAATTTCACATTCAGCATTGCGTTCAGTTCGTAGGATATATTGAAAGCGGTATTGGTTGGACTTGGATAGATGTTCAGATTCATGTTTTTCGGAGCCATAATAGTCTTAGGAACATTTACACCTTGTGGTTCGATGATGTGTTCAAACATAATATAGCTTTGAAAATAGTCTAATGTATGGTAGATATGCACGGTTCCACCAGGAATCATATCCAGATATACAGCCATAAAATAGAGCTCTCCTGGGAGTCTGCTCACGGCAGCACCATAGAAGCAAAAAAGATAATTGAAGTTAGCGATGAGTTCTACCTCGCTGCCATAATTAGTGACTCGCCAGATGCGTTGAAAATCATGGTGAAAAACATGGACTTTCCCAGGTTGCTGCCCGTTGAGAAGATAGGATTGAGGGAGTATTCCATACAAACTATATAGGTCGACTAACAAAGTGAAGCTCTCTGCAAAATCGTTGCTGTAAAATAATTTACCAAAATCAGCTAATATATACACTTCTCCAGAATCACTTTCTAGAGCAACGGAGTGGATTCCCAACGAGGATGGTCCACCGGCGCAAGTGCAGGGAACGTAACCAATACCATAGTCCGCGCTTCTTTCCAATCGATTAATATCTTCGTCCATCACTTGATAAAGCTCACCCGGAATTACCCCTGAGGCATGGTCCCCTGCTGCTGTGGTGCCTACTGCATTCCAATCATAACCTCCATTGGTAGTGAGATACATCAAAGGAGCATAGCCATAACGTCGATATAGAGTGCTATCCGCAACATCAGCCAAGAGCGCTATAAAGGCACTTGGATCAGTCGTGGAATCACGTAGCGCAATAGTTTCGCCTGAATTTTGGCTACAGTAGAAACCAGTAAAATCCCACAAGGATGGAATGGGTCCAGCAAAGTAAATCTCACCCGGTTCAGTCCCGCAGACAATCATCTGTGTTGAACCATAGGCAGCGATTCTCAAGAATAATATTAACAGAAAAAGCATTCGAGATTTCATGATGACCCCTGAATTATACCAGACAAGCCCTGTCGAATGGCGATCGAATTCGCCATTCCGCAATAGTCATATCTGAAAAAAATAGAGCGATTCCATCTCCGCCAGACTTCCTATCGGTCTATGAACTCGCTCATTGGTGTTCCCTACAAGCTTTACCCTTACTGCGGAATCGAAACCATCAGTAATTTAACTAGCAAATACTCAAAAGTCAAGCGGAATTCTTATCTTCATCAAGAATCCGCAGATACAAGAACGAGGCCCATGCTGATCCATGACTGCGACGGCAACCAACCGCAAAAAGCCCGAACCAAATGATGATCCGGGCTGAGATTGGTTTCGAGACGGCAGGTCGAATTCTTCAGCCTACGCGTACAAGCCACGCAATTCGGCGGCTTTTGCCACCCGTTGGATGCCCACGATGAACGCCGCCGTCCTCATCGGAACCTTGTACTGCAGCGAGGTCTGCAGCACAAACTGGAAGGCATTCTCCATGATCGTTTTTAGATCATGCTGTATTCTCTCTTCGGACCAGTAATATCCCATGCGGTTCTGCACCCATTCCAGGTAAGAAACGGTCACGCCACCGGCGTTACACAGAATATCGGGAATGATGAAGGTGCCTTTTTCCTCCAGGATATCGTCCGCTTCCGGAGTACAAGGACCGTTGGCGCATTCCGCAACGATCTTCGCCTGAATTCGACCGGCGTTGTCCTGAGTGATCTGATTTTCCAATGCAGCCGGAATCAAGATATCCACCGGCAATTCCAGCAATTCCAATGGATTGTCCATTTTCTTGGCGGTACTGTTCTGATCGTAATCTCTGAGCGTCCCGACTTTCTGGACATGCTCGATGGCGTGGTTGGGATCGATTCCGTCTTCCATATTGACAAACGCACCTTCGATATCGGAGATCGCCACGATCTTGCAGCCATCCTGCGCCAATAGTTTCGCCGCAAATGATCCGGCGTTTCCAAATCCTTGAATCGCTACGGTGGAATTCGCCAAGTTCATTTTGAAATGTCCGGTAGCGCGGTGCACGCAGTAAATCATTCCCTGAGCGGTGGCTTGGTTCCGACCCGCCGATCCTCCCAATTCGAGGGGTTTTCCGGTGACCACCGCGGGAATGAAATTTTGAAAATGCATGGAATAGGTATCCATAAACCATGCCATCACTTGGGGATTGGTGTTGACATCGGGCGCCGGAATGTCTTTATCAGGACCGAACAGATCGATCAGCTCGGCAAAATAGCGCCGAGCCAATCGTTCCAACTCGCCGTAACTCAGCTTCCTGGGATCGACCACCACACCGCCTTTTCCGCCGCCCATGGGGATGCCAACTACGGCGCATTTGTAGGTCATCCAAAACGCCAAAGCCTTCACTTCGTCCAAATTGACCTGCGGATGGAATCGCACGCCTCCCTTGGCAGGACCCCGAGCCGTATTGTGCTGGACTCGGTAGCCGTCGAAAATCTCGATCCGACCGTCGTCCATCCGGACCGGCAGCTTCACCTGAGTCACCCGGCGAGGTTCTTTGATGACCGCAATCTGATTTTCGGTGAGATTCAAAACCGCTGCGGCTCGATCGAACTGCTTCAAGGCATTATCGAATGCGGATGGAGTGTCGCCGACGTTCATTTCCTCGAGGATGCTCTCGTATAGCTCCTCGTAAATCTCTTCTTTGGTTCTGGGTCTTCGATGTTGTGGGCTCATGGTCACACCTTCAAGAATAGTAATTAACGTTTTTTCAAATACTCTGTCGGGAAAAATTGGTTTCCACCCTTCCGTCCTCCGACCAATCACGACAAAGACATGGTGGGGAAATATGCCCCGTTGGAAGGGAAATATACGATTTTAAAATCGAAAACGCAACAAGAACAAGAAATATTTTGTCCCGCATATACTTATTATTCATAAATATTTACCGTTTTCTGTCCTTTTCCGTATCGCAGGCTTTAGAGCAAAGAAAACCGAGGCGAATGCCTCAGTTTCCATAGGTGATTGACGCGGCGTATCCTCAGAAATTACGACATCCCGATTTCTTGCATAATTATCTTACGTACCAAGTCACGGGATGATTTCGTGCCGGCATTGTCTTGGTTTCCTGAGCTGCAAGAGGAGCAACTCGCGCCCTTGGTTCCGTCTCCACTACCTTTTCCGATGGCGCAAGAGGCTCTGCCGGAACTGTCGATTTTGCATACCGCCATGGCTTCCTCACGGATTCCCAATGCGCTTCCCACTTCCACCACTTTTCGACGTTGATCCGCGGTCATTTCGCGAACACCACCCAATTGGTAAGCAGTCAGCATGACCTGGGCGGTATGTTCCAACTTCTCTAATTTGTAATAAGCATCCCACAGGTCCTTTCCCACCGTCAATGCGCCATGACGATCCAGGACCAACGCATCGAAAGTCCGTATCAAATCCCGGACAGAATCGGGGACTTCCTGAGTGGTGGGCGCCGCGAAAGCCGCGGTCGGGATTGCGCCCAGAGTATAGACCACCTCGGGAAGCAGGCATCCCGACAGTGAGACTCCTGCCAGACTGAAACCGGTCGCGATGGGCGGATGAGCATGCGCCACGGCATTGACGTCCGAACGCTGGCGGTACACTTCCAGATGCATTCGCAGCTCCGAGGTCAACTTGAGCTCCTCCCCGCGAGGTCCATGCGATCCTCTGATCAGTTTCCCATCCATATCCACCATTAACAGCCACCGCTCCTGCAGGTCGCCTTTGTTGAATCCGGAAGGGGTAATCAAGAGCCGATTCGGCGACAACCTTGCCGAGAGATTCCCGTCAGAGGCGCTGACGAAATTCTTCTGGTACAGGCGTTGGCACACCCGGATCATTTCCTGTCGGAGGACGCCTTCGGTGGGAAAGGACTGTATCATGTTCGTTTGGATCACTCTATTTACTGTGCCGGCAGACGCCCTCATCTGCCAGCTAAGGTTGGTGTCACACGGGGGCGTGTGACACCGGAACCATCGCAGTCTCATCCACTATGGCGGTGATGGCGGCATGGATCGGGGCGTTGTCCCATCGAACCGCAATCCGGGAAGAACCGCCTTCTTTATTGACGATCACAATTTCGCCCGGACAGGAAGATACGGTATCCACCGCCAGAAACGACTTCCCTTTTGGCTCCATGGTAGCTGGTACGATGGGCTGTACGATCATTATGCGGCGACCATCCATCCCTGGATGGTGTTTCGAAGCCACAACGTTTCCTAACACGCGGCAGAAGATCATAACGACCCCACATCGACATTGGTCTCATCGACCACGCCAGTAATGGCGGCATCGACCGGCGCGAACGGTTCTCTCAGTGCCATCGCAGCTTCCCGACCTGTGACAAGGTACACGAAATCCCCCACGCCTGCCTGTACCGTGTCGATCGCAACCAGAGGCGATCCGTCCTCTGAGCCGGTGTGTTCCACCAGCTGGACGATCAGCATCTTCTCGCCCTTGAGCGACGGATACTTCCTGGTCGCGGTGACGTTGCCTATGACTCTTGCCAGATGCATCTTCCAGTTTTCTCGGAGATGAGTAGGTCGGATTCCGAAGCGAAGTGCAGAAACCCGACAACATTATTGACTGGTGCGTTTTTCCCGCAAGCTCGCGAATCCCGGCGCAAATGTGTCAGGCGAGGACGCCTGACACCACCCCTAACAATTGGACAATCGAGCAATCGAACAATTCAGCAATTTAACAATTTGACAATTCTGCAATTAAGCGGTGTCTCAATACGCACCCAGATACCTCAACAATTCCGGATCCGGATTCGGAATCAGAATCCGATTGACCAGCAATCCTCGAGCCCTGGGTTCTTCTTCGCCTGCCGCCAGCGCCGCTTCGACTTCCTCCAAAGGTCCTGTGACGGTGAAGTAGCCTTTGCCACCAATGCCGCGAGCCAGCCGCACTTCCAGTAATTGCACTTCGGCGGCTTTCACAGCTTGATCTGCAGCAATTACACATGCGGCGGCGGTTTCGGTTTCCAGCATGCCGGTCGCTTGTAACCTTTCAACCGTGACGATGTCATTGATAGCGGGGATCACCTTAGGGTGCAATTGTGGGATCAGCAATTCGTCGGTCAACCAGCCCTGGCTGATTTCCAGTCCTCGCCGGTGCGATTCCCGCACCGAATCTTCGTCTCCCGCGAATACGATCAAGATTTTGCCGGGGCTGACAGGTGACATCGACAGCAGCCTGACCGGCGCCTTCTTGACGATCTCATCGGCAGCGTACAGCCCTTGAGCGATGGACGACAATTCCACCAATCCCAATGCGGGAGCTGACGGCAGCCATTCCAATCGTTCGGCTTGCGTCGGATAGCCCCACCGTCGGTTTGCAGTATTCTGTTCCATATCAAATAATCCGAAAATGTCCTTTGAGAGTGCATCGGCGGTCCCGGGTGAAGGTTCGGGCGCGGGTCATGCCTTCGCCGGTGGGTCCGGCGATGGTGAAGGAGGTGAAGCCCTCGCCCTGGTAACCCAATCCCGCCACGCTGGGTGCGTTCTTGACGAAGACGGATACATTCATGCGCCGCGCCATTTCCGACATGGCGTCGATATTCCTGGAGTGAATCACGGCGGTGTGGTAGAACCCATGCTCGCATCGAAGTGCGCAGTCAATAGCCTCGTGCACATCTTTGACTCTGATTAACGGAATCACCGGCATCAGCATTTCGACTTGCACAAAAGGATGATTTTCCTGGACTTCAGCCACCAACAGTTTGGTATCGGGGATCTGGATTCCCAACTGCTTCAGGATTTTCTCGGCGTCTTGTCCCACCCATTCCGGCTTGGGGTGATCACCCTCAATCAAGAGCGGTTCCAATTGCCTGATGTGGTTTGACGAAAGCTTGACCGCTTTGTGATGCTGCAACTTCTCCAGCAACTTGTCGGCGATCGAGTCCACCGCGATAATTTCCTTCTCCAGCACGCAGATAATGTTGTTGTCCAACGAAGCGCCGAATACAATGTCGCGGGCGGCTTGATCCAGGTTGGCGGTTTCGTCCACCACCACCGGTGGATTGCCGGGACCCGCGGCGATTGCCCGTTTTCCCGACCGCATCGCCTCTTTGACCACTCCCGGACCGCCGGTCACGACCAGGAGTCTGATCCCTGCATGCATCATCAGTTCGCGCGCTGACTCGATAGTTGGGTCTGCCGCAGTGGCGAATACGTTCGCCGGACCCTCGGCTTCGACCACCGCGCGATTCATGATCTCGATAGCTTTCCGGCACACATTCTTGGCTCGAGGGTGGGCGTTGAAGACTGCAGTATTCCCGCCCGCCAGGAATCCGATGGCGTTGCATACTACCGTATCCACCGGGTTCGTCACCGGTGTGACCGAGCCGATCACGCCGAACGCCGCTCGTTCGGTCAGCGCCAACCCATCATCACCGCTGTACACGGTGGGTTCAATGTCTTCGGTTCCGGGCGTCTTTTCGACCACCAAGTCCAATTTGACTAACTTGTCCTCGACCCTTCCCATGCCGGTTTCAGCGACCATATCGCGAGCCAATTCCTGACGCGATGCTTTGATCATTCGGCGAATATTGGAGATCATCGCAGACCGTTGCCGAAGGCTGCATTTGGACAATTCGCGAAATGCCGTGCTGGCTCTATCCACCGCTTCGTCGATCGTGCCGAAAACCCCGATTGGTTGTTCGGTAGGTGGTGTAGTCATGACCTGCGGCGCTTGCGGGCGCACCTTGACCTGGATTCGCTCCATGACCCGGTCGATCAATGCTTCAACCTGTGACTCGTCGAGGACCTGGTTCATAGTCAACCTAATCCTTCACATAGGTCGGCGTGCCATCGACATTCATGGTGTCGATGATCGCCATCACCGCGGCGTCCACCGGCTTGCCGTCAGTCTGGGGCGACTGCCGCGCCGATGAGCCCTGGGCGCACAGAACGATTTCGTTCAAACCGGCGCCGACGATATCCACCGCGATGACCTCCTTGCCGGTGGGCTGGCATTGGGCGTTCAGTTCCCGCGCCACGTAGAATTTCAAACCCTCCAGCTTCTCGTCTTTTCGGGTAGCGACCACCGTACCGACTATTTGAGCGATTATCATGATCTGCTTTCCATGATGATTGGCGCTGGCAGACCCCTGAGGGGCATCAAGTGCCGCCCTCGTCTGCCAGTCCGATCAATTAGTCTCCGTCACACAAGGGCGTGTGACGGCACCAGAGCAATCTACCGTTCGCGCTCTTTGCGTCCCAAGGGCAGTGTGGTATCCACATTCGTGTGCGGACGAGGAATGACGTGCACCAACACCACGTCTCCGATGCGTTCCGCCGCGATCCGACCGGCGTCTGTTGCCGCTTTGACGGCTGCCACGTCGCCTCGGACGATGGCGCAGTTGTATCCGCCGCCACTCTTTTCGTAACTCACCAGTTCGACTCTGGCGGCTTTGACCATGGCGTCCGACGCTTCGACCATAGCGGCGAATCCGCGAGTTTCGATCATGCCCAGTGCCAAATTGTCTTGCGACATTTCCGTATCCTCCAATGGAAAATTGAATATCTTGCTCTTCGTAAGTTGTTTGAGGTGGTGTCGGGTGTCCTCACCTGGCAATCCAACCCCCTGAATTCCCGCTTCAATGTGGTGTCAGGTGTCCTCATATAGGATATTGAGGTGGTGTCAGGTGTCCTCACCTGACACTCATTTCACCCGGATTCCCGCTTTCGCGGGAATGACACGTGACAAGGGTTCTCAGATGGTGTCAACCGTGCTCTCCTGACACATATTTATTCCGTCCTGGTCTGCGCTTCCTTGCCCTGAATCGAATTCAGCGTGTTGATAGCCGCTTCCCGTGCCGAGTCAATCTCCGACTCCGGTCCGCCCAGGTACAATCGTCCATAAGCACCGAAGGTGCGCACCTCGATCAAGAATACGCGTGCTGCTTTTTCGGCTTCGTTGGCAGCGATGGACACATAGCCCGCCGGCTGCGTTTCCAGGATGAAGAGCGACTGCCCGGGCAACAGCATCTGCCCGTGACGGGTGCGATTGACCAATTGTGTTTGATAGGGTTCGATAGCTCGAATGACTTGATCGGACACGATGCGAGGCTTCTGGCGCTCTTCCTCCTTCAATCCTAAGTAGTCCAGAATCGAAAGCCCTGCCTGGCGGACTTCGCCTTGATCCTGATGGTGGAATTCCAGCATGCCGAACGCTCGTTCCACGATCTGGTAACCGGGCTGCACCCGGGTGGCTTTCAACGCGATGTCGGTGACGGTGTTGATCGCGATGCCCGGTGCAATTTCCACGAACATGCTCGCCATGCCTTCCACCGGTAAGAATCCGGTGGCGGTGGTGCCGATGAAGGCTGCCAATTGGGGTTGCAGGGCGTCCAGGAAGGTATATGTTCTGAGTTCTGCCAATGCCATTGGTGTTATCCTATACTTGCTTACCCGCGATGGCGCGGTCGATGCGATGCTGGCACATCTCGACGTGATCCAGATTATCGAAAGCCAGGCAGGTCAACAGAGCATCGACAATCGCAGTTTGTGCGATTCGGGACGCCATCGCTTCGGAGCGATACTTCACTTCCGGCGACGCCGTGTGCAGTACTACATCCACGGCTCGAGTCAAAGGCGATTTCGAGTAGTTCGTGATGGCGATGGTCTTGGCGCCTGCAGATTTAGCTACCTCTACGGTCTCGATGGGATCTTTGGTCGATCCGGAATGGGAGATTACCACTACGACGTCTTCTGCGTTCAATAGCGATGCCTTCATGACCTGCAAATGGCTGTCGGTATAGACGGAACATCGAAAGCCGCTCCGGAAAAATTTGTTGTAGGCGTCGACTGTATTCGGTCCCGAGGTTCCCACGCCCACGAAAATGATTTCCCGGGCTCTGGACAGCAATTTGACTGCTTGTCGGATCTGCTTTCTGTCGAGAGCCTTCAAGGTGTCATCCAGAGTCTGGCGGTGTTCGGTGAAGACTTTGGCGAAGATGGCTTCCGGAGTATCGCCGAAGCGGACGTCTTCCTGAATGGCTTCGGGACCGGACAGGACTTCGTGCGCCAGGTGCAGTTTCAGGTCCTGGAAGCCCTTAAGCCCCAGTTTTCTTGAGAACCGGATGACGGTGGCTTCGCTGACTGCGCTCTGAGTCGCCACTTCCGCCAGCGACTGGTACAGGATGTCCCTTGCGGACGACGTGATGTACTGGGCGAGCTTTTTTTCGGACCGGCTTAGGTCTTGGCTTCGCAGGCTGATCTGTGTCAGGATCTTCATGTAGTAATACTATCATAATTGAGTCATTGGTTAGTAGTGTTGCTACAAATATAATCATAAAAGAGCCATTTGTCAAGTGTTTTTTTCTCTTTTTTCGGAATTCAGAATGGCGGGGGATTGTCGGTGGAGGTTTTTGTTCTTGCCGGATTTGAAGCGAAGAGCAACCCGGCAGGTTACGTTACACTTGAAACCTGCCGGGAACACGCTGCGGGGCGGTGTCAGGGCGGGATACCTGACGGTACATAACAATAAGAAGCGGCAGCAAGCTGCCGTACTGCATTGTCAGGATCGCAGGGATCCTGTCCTACTGTCTGGATGCCGTATCAAGCGCGGGAAGACCCAAGGGAACCCTCCTTTTGTTCCCCCCTGCAATAGCAGGGGGGAAGCTGAAGACGGGCAGGATTCGCCGAGTGGCGAATCCGCCCCTACGCGGATGGCTGGAGTGAGCGAGAAAAGCCCAGTGCGATGGTGCACTGGGCTTTGGTTAGGGTTGAAATCGTGTAGGTCGGATGCCTACTTCATCAGAATCATCTTCTGAGTCTGAGTTTGAGTGCCGGAAGTCAAGCGATAGAAATAGACGCCGGAAGCCATCTTGGAGCCGTCGAAGGTCGCACGATGGAGACCAGCTTCCTGCAAGCCATCAACCAACGTTGCCACCGTCTGACCCTGGACATTGTACACAACCAGGCTGGTAGGAGCTGCTTCGGGCAGAATAAAGCTGATGGTAGTGGTCGGGTTGAACGGGCTGGGGAACGCGGAATTGAGAGCGAATGCATACGTAGGCTCTTCCGTGATCGGCGCCGTGCGTTCCGGACTTCCGTCCGCACCAGCAAAGCTGCTTCCGGTGACGACGGTGAATGGACGCATCATCTCGTGATCCTCGTGTTCCAGGATATGGCAATGCCACACATAGTCACCGGTGTAATCACGGTACGTGGCGATGACACGTGACACCTGACCCGGATTGGCTCGGAAGGTATCTTTCCATCCGGCTTCATTCGGATCGGGCGGTACTGCAGGACCGGTGAAGACGAGGTTCCCGCTGTTGTTATATTCGTCCACATCGAACGGTTGGCGGTCGAGTATTTGGAACATGACGAGGTGGAGGTGGATGGGATGCGAGTCTTCCGTCAGGTTGATCATGCGCCAGATTTCGGTAGTTCCAAGCTGCGGCAGCTCCGTGACGGGGTCGTCAAAGCGGTGTCCGCCCAGAAGCGTCAGCAACCGTCCCTGGCTATCGATGCTTTCCGACAACGTCAAGTCTCTGGTTTGCCTGGACGAAGATTCCCGGATGTATTGGAATCCTGGGATCCGGGACTGGAAGGAAGAAGGATCCGCCACTGGAGTCGATCCCACCCGGAACAGCATGATCTCGGGCAATGGTTCCTCGTCATCGGGCTGCCCCAGGAATTTGAACGGAGTCCCTGCATTATTATGCAAGACAAAGTAGCGTCCTTGGTAGTCGGAGAAATCGACGATACAGTCGGCGCGTTCCGCCGGCGCCAACAGGAGTCGCGGAGAACTGGCGTCACCTGGGTCGTTCAGCATCACCGGCGCCGGCAAGAATCCGCCGTCAGTGCCTATCTGATTGAACGCCGGTCCCGGAACCTCCGGATCGAAGATGTTTCCATCTGCGTCGCTTTCAAGGAGCTTGATGTTCACGAATCGCGCGTTGCAGCCGTTCACGAACCGCAGCCGGTATTTCCGAGGCGCCACGTCCAGGTAGGGCCAGACTTTGCCGTTCACCACTGCGGCATTTCCGAAGAATTCGGGTTCCACGGTCTCGGGGTACAACAGGGCGCCGTCATCGAAGAACGACTTGTCCTGGATTGCCACCGGGACTTCGTACTCGCCGCTGGGAAGATTCATGTGGTCTTCTTGTGGATCCCGGATCAGCCATATGCCCACCAGACCCGCGTACACGTTCAGCCTGGTGATTCCCATGGCGTGATCGTGATACAAGAGCATAGAGGCGTCCTGATTTTGCGGATAGAAATAGAGGGCGGAGTTTCCGGGAGTGAACCACGCCAGAGGGCCTCCGTCACTTTCGGACGGCACGTGCCCGCCGTGCAAGTGCACTACTGCACGCACTTCCGGCGATGGCGGCTCGGTTCCGACAAGTGTGGTGTCCACCACAAACAGGTGGCTTGTCGGAAGTTGGTTGATCCATCGGACGTACAGTCGCTGCTGGGACCTCGCCAGCATCGTGGGACCCGGATAGGATCCGTTATATCCCCACACGGTTGAAGGGGGAAGTTCACTGTGCAAGGTCTGTTGGAATTCAGTCATTGTCACTTCGAAATAGGGTGCGCCATTTATGATTCCGACGGGTGTTAGCACGCCGGGGAACGGCAGCGGATCGATGTACTTCGTCAACGTGGTCGGATCCAGAGGGACGGCAGCCATCGTCGACGCGACGAATACGAATGCGATCGCCAGAGTGGTTAGCACACTGTGCGAGTTTCCCTCTTCGAGAGCTCTCGAATGTGTCATGATGTATCTCCTGATCTATGATTGGTATGTATGTTAGTACTCGAATCAACGGACGAGACATGGCAGTCTCGTTTGAGTGTAATATACTAAGCAGTCTAATATAAGTTCCCCTAATCCTGGTCAGGGAAGTCACAACCGGTCGGGGTCAGGAAATCGGCACAGTGCCTATGGAGGCTCGAATCGGGACGGGGGCTATCGTCGGACAATGCCGATGGATTCGACAATCGGGAAAAGGCTTGGGTGGTGATTGTGTCGGGCAGTTTCGAGAGGTGCGGAGAGAGGGGAGGGGGGATCGGATGATCCCCCCTCGAACGGTGGTTACTTCATGAGGATCATTTTTTGGGTCTGAGTCTGACTACCGGAAGTCAGGCGATAGAAATAGACACCGGAAGCCATCTTGGAGCCATCGAAGGTCACGCGATGGAGGCCTGCGCCTTGCCATCCGTCAGCCAGCGTCGCCACAGTCTGACCGAGTGTATTGTACACGACCAAGCTGGTGGGAGCTGCTTTGGGCAGTGTGAAGCTAATTGTGGTGGTCGGGTTGAACGGGCTCGGGAATGCAGGCTGAAGCGTGAAAGCATACGTGGGCTCTTCCGTGATCGGAGCAGTGCGTTCGGGACTCCCGATTTCTCCGGCAATGTTGGAGCCGGTAACAACTTCGAACGGACGCATCATTTCATGTTCCTCGTGTTCCAGGATATGGCAGTGCCAGACGTACCTGCCGGTGTAATCCTGGAATTTGGTGATGAGGCTTGATACCATTCCTGGAGGACATTTGAACGTGTCCTTCCATCCACTTTCATTGGCATATGGAGGTTCTGCTGGACCGGTGAAGACGAGTTGACCGGTAGCGTTATAGGTATCAACATCGAACGGCTGGCGACCAAGGACCTGGAAGAACACCAGATGCAGGTGCATCGGGTGAGTGTCTTCGGTCAGGTTGATCATACGCCAGATTTCGGTGGTTCCGAGTTGCGGCATTTCCGTGATAGGATCCAGGAACATCATGCCATTCAACATGATCATCATTCCGCCGCTCATGTCCATGTATTCCTTCAAGGTCATGTCGCGGGTCAAGCGGGCTGTTTGAGGCGGGATCGGGTTGATCCGGCGGAGTTGCGACGGCAGAGACGAAGGATCTTCCACGGGACCGGTCCCAACACGGAAGAGCATAAGTTCCGGCAGTGGGACTTCGTCATCGGGCTGTCCGAGGAACTTGAAGGGAGTCCCTGCATTGTTATGCAGGACGAAGTAGCGTCCCTCATATCCTGCGAAGTCTATGATTACGTCGGCTCGTTCCGCATTGCCCAACAGGAGCCGAGGAGACAATGGATCATTGGGATCATTATATGTCACGGGCGCCGGCAGGAAACCGCCTTCGGCTCCGATCTGATGGAACGCCGGTCCGGCAACTTCCGGGCTGAAGATATTGCCGTCCGCATCGCTTTCCAAGAGTTTGACGTTCATAAAGCGGGAGGTGCAGCCATCCAAGAATCTGAAGCGATATTTTCTTGGTTGCACATCGATGTAGGGCCATACCTTGCCGTTGACCACGGACACATCGCCGAAGAATTCCGGTGTCCAGGCGTCCGGATACAGCAGAGAACCGTCATCGTAGAACGAGCGGTCTTGCAGCAAGATCGGGACATCGAATTCCCCACTCGGGAGATTCAGCCGAGCCTCCTGATTGTCGGTAACGACCCAAAGTCCCGCCAAGCCGGCATATACGTTCAGTCTGGTGATTCCCAGAGCATGGTCGTGATACCAAATCGTGCAGGCGTCTTGATTGTTGGGGTAGAAATAGGTGGCTGATCCGCCGGGGGTAAACCAATCCAGGGGCCAACCATCGCTGGCAGCCGGCACATGACCGCCGTGCAGGTGGACTACCGTGCGAACCTCGGGGACTCCACCGCCAGCGCCCATTATCGAGGTGTCGATGGCAAGCACATGCGTCGTGGGTAGATCATTGATCCATCTCACGTAGAGGCGCTCATGGGACCTTGCCACCATCGAAGGACCTGGATACTGTCCTTCATAGCCCCAAATCGTGGTGGGCGGGAGCTCACTGTGCAATTGCTGCTGGGCTTCTCTCATGTGGACTTCGTACAATGGGGCGCCGTTCATCATGCCGGTAGGCACCAGTACCCCGGGCAACGGCAGCGGATCAATGTACCTTGTTAATGTGCTGGGATCCAATGGCGTCTGAGCCATTAGCGCCAAGCCTGTCAACAGTGTGCTGATGACCACGAGCGCAAAGAGCGATCTGGTCCTGAGATTCTTTCCAAGATTACTCATGTCGAAATTCCCTTTCGTTTGTTGCGATCCAGATTGTTGGTCTTGATAGAAGAGTTGTGATTGCTTGTCTACACACGTGTCTGTCGTCAGGTTGTTCGTCTTGTGTTCGATCCTCCCATTCTTGGTCTGAAATCGTCCCCATTATTTCCAACAGTCGCCTGGTTGGATCAGGTGGTTGCTTCCTGAGAGCCGTCTTCCGATTCGAAATACACCGACGGGAACATACATGTCACTGAATGAGGAATACCCCCAGAACGGGTCATAATTCGACTTTTCAAGTGGGATACAAGCCACGAGGTCAATTCTCCATCGTACACCTAGCGCCCAGATCATTCGCGATGGGCGGCGATGGAGTTGCAACGGATTGATGGTGGAAGAATTGCTTCTCAAGAAACTGTGACGGTTGTATGATGTTAGCAGAAATCAGTGATCTTTTCGGGGGGCTACCCCTAAATTTTGATGATGACTAAGGGAGGCATCATCGGTTAGACGGGGATAAATATAGAAACTATTCCTGATTTTGTCAAGAGAATAATAACTATTCTCAAAGATTTTTGGAAGTATGTACGCTGTAGAGTAACTAATTGAATTTGGTGAAGTTACTGCATCAAGTGGGGATTATTTCACCAGGAGAATTTTCCGGGATTGGAGAAAATTTTCGGACTCCAATTGGCAAAAATAGACTCCTGAGGAGAGATTTTCCGGGTTCCAGAGGATGGTGTGGATGCCCGAGGTCTGGAGACCGTCAAAGAGAGTCGTGATGCGCTGACCTAAGATGTTGTGGATGGTGAGGGCGATTCTGCCTGTGTGGGGAAGGGAGTAGGTCAAGACCGTAGAAGCGTTGAAGGGATTGGGGTATGGGGGAAACAGGGTGAATTGATGCGGGATGGAAGAATGTGGGTCTGGTCGTATCGATGTTTCACTGTTTAAACGAATCAGGCAGATATCAGAATTGTAGCCGGTGGAGTCCCAAATTGATCCCGCCACGATGTAACCATCATCATAAGTCTGTTGGGCGCTGTTTCCTATGTTATAGTCGTTTATTCCAAGGATACAGGTCCATAGGCTGTCGCCATTAGGATCGGTTTTGATCAGCCAGATATCAGATCGCCCGGCGCCATAGGAAAGAGACGTACCGGTTATGATATAGCCACCATCGGAGGTCTGCTGAACGCTTTTACCTGACTCATATTCGCTTCCGCCGAAGAATCTGGTCCATAAGCTGTCGCCGTTAGAATCAGTCTTGATTAACCAAATGTCATTAGGACCCGAGCTATAGGACAGGGTAGTTCCTGCAATGATGTAACCTCCATCAGTGGTTTGTTGAACGCAATAGCCACTGTTCCAACCGGGTCCCTCAAAGAAACGGGTCCATAAGCTGTCGCCGCTGGAGTTGATTTTAAGCAACCAGATGGAAGACCAATCGACGGATTGTCCTGTGAAGATGTAGCCGCTATCACTGGTCTGCTGTACACAGTAACCAATGCCAATAGATTGCCTCCCGTAAGTTCGCGTCCATTGAGTGTCACCAATAGCATCGGTTTTGATAATCCAGAGATTATAGTATTCGTTTGTTGTTTGTCCCGCAATGATATAGCCTCCATCAATGGTTTGCTGAACCCATCTGCCAAAATCTTCACCAACTCCGCCATAGGTGCGGGTCCAGGAAGTGTCACCTTGTGAATTGGTTTTAACTAACAGAACATTAGGTTCTTCGATACCAAAATTGTGGTTATGTCCAGTGATGATATATCCGCCATCGTTGGTTTGCTCACCACTGAAACCGGTATCATCGCCGGGTCCCCCAATGGTGCGAGTCCACAGACTATCGCCATTGGAATCGGTCTTGATTAACCAGATATCATCATCGCCCGCGCCATAGGACTCAGTGGTTCCGATGATGACATAGCCTCCATCGGTGGTCTGTTGGACGATGTAGCCATTTTCATCGTTATTCCCGCCGAACGTCCTGGTGCACAGGGTGTCTGGCGGTTGAGCTTCAGTCGCGAGGTTCAGTGCTAAGATCAAGAACAAAATGAGGGCTCTCATTTCGTCCTCCAGAGTTTGAACGACTATTTTAGTAGAACGAGTTTTCGCGTCTTAATGGTATTTCCTGCCGCGAGCTGACAGAAGTAGATCCCAGAGCCAGCATCGGATGGGTTCCAGGAGACGGTGTGTATGCCGGGGGATTGGACGCCGTTGAATAGTGTGGTGACTCGTTGCCCCGAAGTATTGTAGATGCCTAAAGTGACCTTGCCACTGACTGGAATGCAGTAGGTCAGCAGGGTAGTGGAATTGAAAGGATTAGGGAATGCTGGCAGTAACGCAAACTCCTTCGGTACTTCAATCCCTTGCAAGAGCTGCAAATCTGAAGCTTCTATATGTAATGTGACATGCACTGTGTCCGGACTTCCCTGCGCGCCGGGAGCGGTTACAATGATATCTCCTTCATAATTTCCTTCCGATAATCCGGAAATATCCACCGAAACCAGCACTGTATCCGTGGGCGGAATTGGACCGCCACTCATCGGAGCTGCGGTTAACCAGGAAATGTCCTCAGATAAGGTGTAGTCGAAACTGCCTCCCCCAGTATTTTCAATTAGAAAAAATTGGTCAGTAGGATTAGCGCCTCCGACCTCTGCACTAAAGGTTAATGAGTCGGGCGATACCGACAATGTGGGATTTGTACCCGCAAGTCGAATCAACCAGACATCATAATACCCAGCGCCAAAGGACGCGGTCTCTCCGGCAATGACATATCCCCCATCATTGGTCTGCTGGACACTGTAACCCCTATCCATGGAGCCTCCCCCAAAGGTGCGCTGCCACTGACGGATGCCCAAGGGATCCGTCTTAATCAACCAGACATCGTCGTACAAGGGGGAATAGCCGAATTTTCCAGTAATGATATATCCCCCATCATTGGTCTGCTGGACACTGTAACCCCGATCAAAGTTGTCTCCCCCAAAGGTGCGGTTCCACTGTTGGTTGCCAAGGGAATCGGTCTTGATCAACCAGACATCGGCACCACCGGCACCATAGGACCGAGTGTCTCCAGTAATGATATATCCCCCATCATTGGTCTGCTGAACGCTGTTGCCTCCATCATCGTTGCTTCCCCCAAAGGTGCGGTTCCACTGTTGGTTGCCAAGGGAATCGGTCTTAATCAACCAGACATCGCCCTGCCCAGCGCCATAGGAGGTGGTGCCCCCAGCAATGACATATCCCCCGTCATTGGTCTGCTGAACGTCGCCGCCCGCATCATACCAAACTCCCCCGAAGGTGCGGGTCCAGAGGCTGTCACCCTGGGAATCAGTCTTGATCAACCAAACATCGGCGTCCCCACCTATACCAGTAATGATATATCCCCCATCAGTAGTCTGCTGGACGCTGTAGAATGCATCATTACCGCTTCCCTCAAAGGTGCGTGCCCACTGCTGGTTACCAAGAGAATCGGTCTTGATCAACCAGGCATGGTCGGTGGCGCCGTTCCACGCTCCAGCAATGATATATCCCCCATCGGCGGTCTGCTGAACACAGTAGCCTATATCAGCGTAGCCTCCCCCAAAGGTACGAGACCAAAGGGTGTCACCATTAGAATTGGTCTTGATCAACCAGATATCGCCAGTAGTCCAGGAAGAGAAATCGGCCTGTCCAGTAATGATATATCCCCCATCGATGGTTAGTTGAACGCTTTGACCACAATCATCATGGCTTCCTCCAAAGGTTCGGGTCCACAGAGTGTCGGGCGGTTGAGCTATCGCCACTGCTGTCACCGCCACAATGAAAAACAAAACCAAGGATTTCATGTCGACCTCCAATTTTTGTTGTTTTACTTCAAAAGCAGGAGTTTCCTTGTCTGTGTATAATTACCAGCTTCCCCCTCAGGGGTCCTTACGGACATCCGACAAAAATAAATCCCACTGGGAAATTCAAAACCATTAAATGTGGTACGATACGTCCCCACAGAACGCCACCCTGAATATAATTCGACAACCATTCTCCCCTGAATATCATAAATGTTAAGCGACACCTGACACGTTTGTGGGACATCAAAGGTTAGATTGGTTATGGGATTGAATGGATTAGGGAATGCTGGCAGCAACGCAAACTCCTTCGGTATTTCATAGCCTCTCAAGGGTTGCATACCGGAAGCTTCTATATGTAATGTGACATGCACTGTGTCCGGACTTCCCTGCGCACCAAGAGCAGTGACAATAACATCACCTTCATAATCTCCTTCAGACAATCCAGAAATATCCACCGAAACCAGCACGGTATCCGTAGGCGGAATCGGACCGCCACTCATCGGCGTTGCAGTCAGCCAAGTAATCTCTTCAGATAAGGTGTAATCGAAGGAGCCGCTACCGATATTTCGTATCTGAAAGTATTGTTCAGCAGGATTAGCGCCTCCTACTTCGGCACCGAAACTCAACGAGTCAGGGGACGCCGACAATACAGTGGCTTCTCCCTCAAGACGAATCAACCAGACATCGTACCCCCCAACGCCAAAGGAGACGGTGCATCCAGCAATGACATATCCCTCATCAGTGGTCTGCTGAACGCTTTCGCCCGAATCAAAGTCGCCTCCACCAAAGGTGAGCTGCCATTGTCGGCTGCCCAACGGATCCGTCTTGATCAACCAGACATCGCCATTTCCAGCGCCATAGGAATGGGTGAATCCAGCAATGACATATCCCCCATCATTGGTCTGCTGAACGCTTTTCCCTATATCGTAATTGGATCCCCCAAATGTATGGGTCCACAGGCTGTCACCATTAGAATTGGTCTTGATTAACCAGAGATTAGACCCCCCAGCGCCATATGAATTCGTATATCCAGCGATGACGTATCCCCCATCGCTGGTTTGTTGGACGCTATTGCCGTAATCACGACTGCCTCCCCCGAAGGTGCGAGTCCACAGGCTGTCACCATCAGAATTAGTCTTGATCAACCAAACATCGAACCACCCAGCGCCATAGGACTGGGTGATTCCAGCGATGACATATCCCCCATCGTCAGTTTGTTGAACGCCTGAACCACCATCACTTTGGCTACCTCCAAAGGTGCGCGTCCACAGGCTGTCACCCTGAGAATCAGTCTTAATCAACCAGGCATCGTATTCCCCAGCGCCATGTGAAAATGTATATCCAGCGATGACATATCCCCCATCATTGGTCTGCTGGACGCTAAGACTTTGCTCACCAGCGCTTCCCCCGAAGGTGCGGGTCCACAGGCTGTCACCATTAGAATCGGTCTTGATCAACCAGACATCATGAGACCCAGCGCCATAGGACTGGGTGATTCCAGCGATGACATATCCCCCATCGTTGGTCTGCCGCACGCTATAGCCGCGGTCATTTTGGCTCCCTCCGAAGGTGCGGGTCCACAGGCTGTCACCATCAAAATTGGTCTTGATCAACCAGACATCGCCATTACCAGCACCATAGGAATAAGTCTGCCCGGCAATAATATATCCCCCGTCGCTGGTTTGTTGAGCACTATTCCCTGTGTCATCACCGGGTCCCCCAAAAGTGCGGGTCCACAGAGTGTCGGGCGGTTGAGCCATCGCTACTGCTGTCACCGCCATGGTGAAGAACAGAACTGAGGATTTCATGTCGCCCTCCATTTTTTGATGGTTCACTTCAGCAGCAGGAGTTTGCTTGTCTGCAGAAATTCTCCCGCCTCCATCCGGCAGAAATACACGCCGGAAGAAACTTGCGAGGCATCCCAGGTGATTCGATGCACGCCGGATTCTTGCATTCCATCGTACAATGCGGCGACCCTCTGCCCCATGATGTTATAGACGATCACGGAGATTCTGCCGGATTGTGGTATCGAATATCGCAGCACCGTTGACGAGTTGAACGGATTGGGATAGTTCGGGTATAAGCGAAATTCAGTGGGTTGATGGGCATTCGGCTGTTTGACGGCAGGTTGATTTTGGTCGTAGTAGTGGACGCCGATGTCGCCGATGGTGGAGTCGGGATCAAATGGCAGGATGGAATCTCCGGCGTCGATGCACGCGGAGCCGAATTGGATATGGAAATTCCGAGCTCCGGGATCGACGAAGGCAGGGTCGAGGAAGATGTTATAGAAGTAGTCGCAAGGGTCGCCATTTTGATTGGTGATTTCGATTTGACCCAGGGAGTCGGGGAGGATTCCGCCTAAATCACCTCCGGTGTTGCCGAAGATGTCGCAGTACGTGATGGACATGGGATTGATCGTGGTGTCAATATAGATTCCTTCGCCTTGGGTGGCAAACGTGAAGATGGAATTGATGAGGGTGTCTCCTGCCAGAGTATCCAGTGAATCGGCGGTGAAGAAGGCGTTTCCGCCCAGAGGGGCGACGTTGTGGCTCACCGTGCAGTTGATCATGTTCAAGCTGGTTTGACGGGCAAATATGCCGCCTCCGGTGTCAGGGGCGGTATTGAAAGCGACGGTGCAGCGAGAGAAGTATGGGGCGCTGCCGAACACGTAGATGCCGCCTCCCAGAGTATCCGCCGAGTTCGAGTTGATTTCGCAGCTATCGACGGTGTAGGTGATATTCCACCCAAAGCAGAGTCCGCCGCCTTGGGAAGCGCTATTGCTGTCGATAGTGCAGTGTGCGATGATGGAAGCGCAAGTTCCGGCGATCGCGATACCGCCTCCGGTGGAATCGGCTTGGTTATTGTTGATGATGCAGTCGGTGATTTCGGTATGGGAGTTGTCGTTGATGCTGATGCCTCCGCCGTGGCGGAAGGAATAGTTATTCGAGACCACGCATCCTGTAATGGTGGGGCTGGACAAATGGTTGGCGGTGATGCCTCCGCCACCTCTGCCGCTGCCCCACAGAGGGCTTGAGGAATTCCCTGTGACGATACAATCGGTGATTCGGGGCGAGGAACGGGTGCAGTAGATCCCGCCGCCGTTGTGGAGCGCGAAATTGTTCGTCACGATGCAGTCGGAGATGTCCGGATTAGAAAAGGAGACGTAGATGCCGCCGCCCCAGTTGGCGCTGTTATGGTCAAAGGTGCAATGGGAGATTGTGACGTCCGTGTAGTACGTATTCAAGCCGCTGCCGCCAGCGCCGGTTACGAAGCAATAGGAAAATTCGCTGCTATCGTCGGCGCCGTTTCGGAAGATTACGCTTCCCCACGGTACGGTGGGCGATGCGTTCAGGAACCGGATGCTGTCGATCGCGGTGCCGACTGCGTACATATAGCCGTAGATTTCAAGGTTGTAGGCACCATTCAATAGAAAAACGGCTCCCGGTTCGATGATGAGGGTGTCTCCGGTTGGGACCTGGAGGTTGGTGTCAACGATGTAGGTGGCTGGACCCAGCGTAGTGTCCAGCGGCGAGGTCAGGTAGGTGCCTTGAGGAAGTTCGGGCAGAGTGACATCTTCTAAAGTAGCGGGATTGATGATCTCGCGGTTCTGGATGCCGTGAGTGATGTATCGCGGATGCACGAAGTAGATGTCGAAAACGCCGGTGCTGTCGAGATCAAACTGGTAGGCGCCTTGATCGTCTGTCATGACGGAGCCCTGGAGGATGCCGGTGGAATCGACGTAGAAGCTGACCGTAGTGCTGTCGTGTTCCGCTTGGTTTTCCAGGTAGCAGTGACCATCAACCAGAACTGCGAGGCAGGCGGCGCCTGTTGATAAGAGTCCAATCGTCAGGCAAAACAGGATATTTCTGGACATGATGTCTCCCTTTGCTTCCCTTGCTCGGAAAGGATCGTTTCTCGTATATTCGGACTGGCAGACGAGGGCGTCTGCCAGCACACTTCGTTTCTTTTGTCAGGAAGATTGTTCGACAGGAAATTTACGATTTTTTCGACACAGATGCAAATACTATTTGAGCAGCACCATTTTTTGTGTGGCAGTATAGTCGCCTGCTGTAAGCCGGTAGAAGTAGATGCCGGATGGCAGGTTTGAGCCGTCGAAGGTGACCTGATGAGTCCCGGCATCGCGCCAGCCGCTGGTCAGAGTCATGACGCGGCGACCTAAGATGTCATAGACGGAAAGATTGACTCGCGCCGGGACTGGCAGGTCAAAAGACAGTTTGGTGATGGGATTGAACGGATTAGGATAGTTCTGATGCAACACGAAGGCGACGGGTTGAAGGACAGGTTGTCCCGGAACCGAAAACGGCGGCGCCAGAGAATCCGGCTCTGTCAGGAAGGGAATCGGATTGACGGTGGCATTGGTCGAATCCCCCAGACCAAGAGGATTGTAAACAAGGTTATAGGGACCCGTGGCATCTCCCCACCAGTTGTCGGGGCAATCCAGCACTTGCACAGAATCGCCATTGAAAACACCCATGCCGTTCTGGAAGATGTTGCTGTGCGAGATAACGGGGAAAGAATGGGGACTGACATAGATTCCGTCTCCCTTGTCGCCAGCGTGATTTCCGGTGATGGCGCAATGCACGATCGACGGACTGGATTCTACGCAGTAGATACCTCCGCCATAGTACTGAGCTGAATTGTCTTCAAACAGAACGAACCTCAGAGTTGGAGTGCCCAGCCAACAGAGAATCCCGCCTCCAAAATGTGCCGCATTCTCGATTATTTCGCAGTTTTCGATAATCAGAGCCGATTCCCGACAAGTAATCCCGCCGCCCCAAATCCATAACCCTGTGTTTCCGCTGATGGTGCAATCTCTGATGGTGGGGGAGCCACCATCGCAAAAAATCCCACCATCTTGGTTCTCCATGATCGTACAGTTTTCGATTTTTGGACTTGAATGCATGGAGCAAATCCCGCCTCCCTGAACATCGGTCAGATTTCGACCGATGGTGCAGCTCCTGATGATGGGATCGGACTCTTCGCAATATATCCCCCCTCCGGCAAAAGCTTGATTCCCCGTGATCGCGCAGGCTTCAATGGTAGGCGAGGAATAGGATATATAGATGCCGCCGCCAAAATATCCGGCTCCGCCGTTGGTGATAGTAAACCCGCGGATGACGGTGGTCGTGTCGATGCCACCGGGTCCGTCAAATCTGATGACGCTGTCAACAAAATTGCCAGAGATAATGGTGTTACTGGAATCACCGGCACTGAGCAGGTTGATGTCGTCCACACCGGGCCAAGTAATGGTTCCCCAGTAGGTTCCGGGTTGCACCAGCACCGTGTCGCCGTGCGCGGCGACAGCTAGTGCCTCTTGAATCGTGACATAATCCCCCGGTACGTTGATGATGGTCGCGTAAGTCAAAGAAGATACAATCATCATCGCGGCAAGCACGTAAGCAGTGGTTCTCATGATCCGCCTCCATTCTTTTTGAGTCACGAGTTGCGATGGCTTGTTCTTTGGTTTGCCGATGCTGATAGATTTTGAAAGAGGTCCGTGTCGGGTGGGGACACCCGACACCACATTTGATTGTCGGGTTTCAAGGGAACCCGACCTACTTCAGAAGGATTGCCTTTCGCACTGCATGATAGTTGCCGGCTGACATTTCGTAAAAATATATGCCGGACGGCAGGTTTGAGCCGTCGAAGGTGACCTGATGAGTCCCGGCATCGCGCCAGCCGTTGATCAGAGTCGCCACCTGCCGACCGGTGATGTCAAAGATTTCTATGATCACATGGGAAGTCATCGGGACAGAGTAAGTGATAGTCGTCGTCGGATTGAACGGATTTGGGTAATTGCCGAGCAACGCGAATTCTGTTGGGATTGATCCAGACGGGTTATCCTCGACAAATGTGGTGTCGGCGATGATCTGGAATGTGAAGGAATCGGTGTCCCAAATCTGATCGGGATAGTTGCCGATGCGGGCTTCGAAGACGTAGGTTCCGGTGTCCAGTCCGGCTTCGACGACGTATGTAGTGTCCAATTCGAAGAAGGTGCCGGGAGCCATGGGGAGTAAAACAAGCGGATCCATGACGGGACCTTGCCAGTGCGAATCAGGGGATTGGATCATCATCCAGCCGTCGAATTCCGACGATGGGGTCTCGTAGTAGTCCACGCGGAATAAGAAGTCAAAACTGCCGCCCAACGTGGTGATAATGATGGGCAGTTGACCCGGGTTGAGGATCACTTCCACATCCGGCGGCGTTTGCGGGGCGATGGGGACTACGCCGTCGTGGGCAGTGTTGTATTGCCACATGGGGATCTGTACGGTGGCGGCGTTATAGGGGACATCGGATGTCCAGACATAGATTTTTGCGTCAGATGTTTGGTACCGGCTGGCGCCTACGATGTTGATATATCC
>Ga0299915_10000414_pt1 | contig 32550 bp, 33 predicted proteins | sample RVTome_13_FD_200263 | JGI IMG/M metagenome (GOLD analysis project Ga0299915, IMG submission 200263) | Soil microbial communities from uranium-contaminated site in the Upper Colorado River Basin, Wyoming, United States - RVT92D227 (version 2) ...
ATTCAAGAAAATGGTTGATTTGTGTGGTTTTGGTTTATTTGGCAGGGTGTAAAAATTGAAAATGATAGATGGCTAGAGACTGAAATTCAGATAGGTTATTTGTAATGTGACAATGTCAAGTTAATTAGTTTCGTTCTTTATTCTTTTAGATTTTTCCACATGGAGTTTCTGAATTTCTTTACTTATTATTGAGGCTTTTTCTTTTCCTAGTGGGTAAATTCGTAAAAATATTAACATTATTATTGAGAAAATAGAGGTGCATATTACAATGCCAATCCGAAACCCTATATTAATAAATTCATGGTTCGGGTTTGGAGATTCATAGCCAACTAATTGAAAGATTACTGCAATACTCATTGGTATTATAAGAAATGAAATTTTTTCGATTGCCCCAAACGCTCCGAAATAAGAACCTTCTCTTCTGAGTCCTGTTTTAATTTCATCTTCATCTACTACGTCTCCCATCATAATTTCCCTTGCCAATAGAATCCCTGACATGGTAGCTCCAACAGAAAACGCCCATATAGCTCCTTGTAAAACTGTTTGGACAAACAAACAGGGTATAAACGCAAGTGTGAAACCTATCGTAGCTGTTGCCAGAGTAATTTTTGGACCATATCTAATGTAAATTTTTCGCCATAATATGAAAAAGCCAAGAATCCCAAGCATGGATGGCGCCATTAACATGACAGCATCTGTTTCTTTTATTCCTAAACATTCTATCGCAAAAAAGGGCATAGTTGCAGATAACCAACCGGTCATACACCAGGTCATTAAATCCATAATTACATATGTGCGAAGTGTTTTATTTTTAAATGTCAGAGATATTGATTTAATCATTGATGGGGACTTATCTACTACAAACTCTTTTCGTTCTCTAATCCATATTATTGAGAATAAATATGCTCCTGCAAAGATAGTCCCAAGAATTGCTGCTGCTAAAATCCATCCATTAAAATCCCCTTCTGTTTTTGATAGATTATCTACTAGTATTGGGAAAGCAGCTACCGCCAAAGCACCACCGATTATAGCAAAAATTTGCCTATACATTACTACTTCACTTCTGTCTTTCGCACCTTCCCATATTTCTGGATACAAAGCAAACCAGGTAACCGCAGCCATCGTATACGTCCACGCCCAAAAACCTAACACCACGAGTATATAGAGAAATATCACTAGATCATATGGTTCTGCTAAAGGTTTACCCCCTGATGGAGGAGCAAAAAGAAGTACTAAAAATAATATAGATAGGGGGGCACCAATAACTATAAATGGTTTTCTCCGTCCAAACCTAGTACGAGTTCGATCCGACAATGCCCCTACAATTGGATCATTTATTGCATTCCAAACTCCAAAAGAAATCCCAATAGCTATACAAGCAAGCCAATAATCAAGATGAAGAAGTTCCTTTCCAATCAGAAAAGGGAGCAACCACATCATAATAATTTGATAGAATCCTGTATCACCAATAGCACCAACTGCATAAGCTAGTTTTCCAGATCTACCTTTTAATGGTGAAGGCAAATTGATTTCTCCATCAAACAATCATTTAATTTCTTTTAAAACTGCGTTAATATTATCTTTAAGGCTACCATTTGAAACAAATTTTTTATCAAATATTGCTCCGCCGATAGTAAATGCCCATACATCAAGTTCTTTCATCTTTCCAACACGTTCAAAACTATCTATACTACCAGCAATAATCATCGGAAGACTGACTTGCCCTACTTTTTCCATCAGTTTTTCAACATCACCATTATACCGATATGCTAGAAGATTAATACCAGGTATACCCATTTTTTTAACTTTCTTAGTGTCCTCTACCATCTCCTCAATTGATCCACGTAGTTTACAAGGGTGATCAACTATTTGTCCAACATAAGGAAAATATTTGATATGTGTACCTTTAATTAGCGGAAGTGTAGATTCAATATATGTACCACCAATTAGATAATCAACACCAAGTTCCAAAGCAACTTTTGTTGAACGGATTGTATCTTTTTCTGATGCACTAACTACTTCTAAAAATGTTGTTCTACCATCTTTTTTCATCATAGAATGTAGTTCTTTGAGTTTTTCAATTGGTAAACCAATATCTTTAAAACCAATGAATTTGAGTTTTGTGTCACGTATCTCATGATAAATTTTAATGGCATCAGTTCTAGTCATATCATTATAGGTTTCCATAAAAATAAATTCAGTCATAAAGCCACCCGATAAAGTTTAACATGTATTGTTTTTTAAAAAAGTTTTCTAAAAAAATATTAGAAATCAAGAAAATATTATATATAACAGATTGTGTGAGGGGGGTAGATTTGAATTAGGGGGAATAAAATAAATGAAATTATCATGTGTGGATGTTATAGCACCTGGTTATGAGATGGAAGAGAAATTTAAAAACCTTGAGAAATATGGTTTTGAGGGTATTGAGTTTTGGTTAATGGACGAGGATGATCTTAAAGCAAAAACCAAGGAGATAAATGAGCTTGCATCCTCTTATAAAGTTAAACCATCATCTGTAGTTGTTTCAGGACCAGCTAGTGTCTCACCACTGGATAGTGAAGAAGCAGCAAAGATTCGCGGTAAATTGATAAAGGATAGTTTACGTGTTGCAGCTGAAATAAATGCAGTTACTTTTTTTGCAGTTGAGGAAGGACCACAGAGTGTAGTTCCAATCTTTGAAAAACCAACTCCTAATGAATTTGAAAAAAAATTATTACTTGATCTTTTGAAAGATGTTGGTAATTACGCTGAAAATGTTGGTGCAATTTTAACGCTTGAACCAGTTAATAGATATGAAAATCATTTTTTTAATACTGCAGAGAGTGCAATAAATCTCTGTGAAGAAGTGGGTATAGAAAATATAAAAATTATGGTTGACACATGTGAGTTAAATATCGAAGAAAAAAACATTAATGAAACCATTGAGAAGGCAGGTGATTATATCTATCATGTTCATCTTGCCGAAAACAATCGATTATTACCTGGTTATGGTCATATTGATTTTAAATCAATTTTTAAATCACTTAAAAAAATTAGTTACAAAAGATACATGGCTTTAGAGTGCGCGGTTCTTGGTAATGCTGAAGAAGAATTACCAAAGTGTGTGAAATATCTAAAAAAATGTATTCAATGAAATAATTTTTAATGATTAACTTTTAAGATTTGTTCCCATGGTTCATATCCAGATGGATTATCTGGTATCCATTCTGGTGGAACACGATACGCTCTATAAACGTCATTATTTTCATATTCACTATTGTTTCCTGGATAAATATATTCCCAGACAATCTCCTTTTGGGTAGTAACCTCAAAGATTCTCCCCCTGCTACCCTCACAAATAAGCGTATTCCCATTTGGTAGACGTTGAGCTGAACTAATACGATCACTATAAAATCTATGATCCTCAGCATATCTTGGAAAAAGTGCCCCATCTTTCTTTTCATATTCCCATACTATATCATAAGTTACTGGGTTAAACTCAATAACTCTTGAGTAAAACCTTAGATAGCGACATGGTAAACCCAGGATTCCAATTCCTCCGTATCCTCCGTTATCAAAAACTAGGATGTTTCCTTCCCCAGGTAATCCTTTAGGTATCATATGGGCATGATGTTGGCCAATTATTTGCCCAAGTTTTTTACCTTCATCTGTTTTTTTTGAGTAATCTGGTCCTACACTCCAAACTATATTACCTGTTTCTCTGCTGATAATTGCAATGAAATTTATATGACGAAAATCAACAATAATATTTTTTGGATTAAACCTAGTATCACTTTCATCATACCAATGATTTTCACCAAGTTCTGACATAGAATTCATATGAAGCCATCCTTGAAAAGTTGATCTCATAGAATAAGGCATTATTTGGTAGTATAAACCGATTTTTGCTCGTATATCAAAACCCATCTCGTTAAAATGTTTATTTGCATGCCATTCGAAACCAGTTAGGTTTCCTTCCCAATCCACCTCATAGATAACCTCGTCATCCAATGGCCACAGACTTATAGATTTATTCGCCACAGTTGAACGGGCAACAACCAACGTTTTCCCATGATCGATAAACTCCTGCCCAGGTGCATAGTAACCAACAGGGTTTCCTTCCCGTTCAAAATCATGGTGGTTTCTTGCCCAACCATTCTCCCAATTATTAAACTCCCATACAATATTTCCATCCCAAGTCTCCTGAGCAATATATTTTGCTTCATCGATGTCACTTAATTCATAACACCCTATTATTGATCCATCTGGTAACAACTTTGCTGGAAAACCCCTTAAAGACCAGTTGTGAATAACATTACCATCCATATCAATCAAAAAAGCAGGGTCATCACCAGCAGATATCAAAGTATACCCAACACATGGACCATTAGTTTGAATGTTTATTAAAGAATCTGTTTTATTGTAACTAGATGTAACTGAAAATGAAACAATGAATAAAAAAGCTGTTAGTAATACAAAAGTTATCTTAATATATTTCTTCATACTAATCCTCCCTTTTCTTTATTTAAAATAAGGTCTTAAGTATATAATAATTATTATTGAAAATAATTTTTTTAGGGTATAATATAGTCGATTGGGAATTTTGTTAAAAGTCTAGCTCCTTTATCTGTAACAACAACTACGTCCTCTGTTGCCCATGTTGTCTTAATATCCTTGTTATAAGCACCAGCAGTAGCGGTAAACACCATTCCTTTTTCAAAAACCCACTCGTTTATTAGTTCTTCTTCGCCCTCTAGTCCAATTCCATGTCCGCTAGCGCCAGCTCCTTCTTCTCCAGCCTCTACATATTCATGTGTGTTTACAGTAGCAATAATTGCCTCCATTGCTTCAACACCAGGTTTTACAGCTTTTAAATAATTCTTCAGAGCTTCTTTTGTTATCTCAGCTAGTTCTTTTTCTTTTTTAGTAATAGTACCTATACCCATAATTCTATCATTATCAGAGCAATATCCTTCATATTGAAGAATTACATGTAGCGAAAGAATATCACCATCCTTAATTTTTCTATCAGTGGCATGCCCCCAACCAACATTTCTTGATTCCATGAAGTTTGCATCAACATATTCAGCACCCATTGAATGACCAAGTTCCTCGATTTTCCTTTGAACAGATTTTTCTGTTACACCACGTTTAATTATACCTTTTACAAGTTCTTCACATATTTGATCATTTATCTTTGAAGCAATTTCTAATAACTTTATTTCTTTCTCGCTTTTAATCCGTCTTTGAACCTTGATAATATTTGTTTCAGTAGGTTCATTTTCAAATGAGGTTTTAAGTAATTCATACACAGGCCATGGAATAATATCCTTGCCTTCAAAACCAATGTTTTTCATTTTATTTTTACTTATTAAATCTCTAATTACATTATCTATCTCAGACCAAGGTTTAACACAAATCCATGGTTCCTCAGATAATATACCACATATTCCTCTTTTAGCCCAATGAATTGTATGGTCACACCAAAAAAGCGTAGGGTCATCATCAACTGGTATAGTTATTAAAGCCTGGTTATAACCAGGTACATCGGAAAAGAAGCCAGGGTACGGTTTGATACCTGTTAGATACCGACAATTTCCATGTCTCCAGGCATCAGAGAATACAATAAGAAGATCTAGTTCTTTCTCTTTCATAATTTTTTTTGTTTTTTCAAAACGTTTTAAATAATCTTCTTTGGTAATTGGAGAAAATGACATAACGTGTTGATATTATTTTTTGTTGATAAATGTTTCTGAAAAATCTTTATTGACATATGTATTTAAACAGAAAAAAGTTTACTAAAATTATTAAAAATAATAAAATGTGGGGAGATGTGAAAAAAAGATGAGTAAAATAAGTGTTAAAGAAGTTTTATTATCACAAGTAAAAGATAAAAGAATCATTGCATTTATGGTTCTAAAAGGAATTGGTACATTTATTATCGTAACAGGCTTTATAGGTTTATCATTTATACTTGGTCCTCTAAATATCATCATAAAATTTGATTTTACAACACTTTTTGGAAATACTGCATTAGATGCTGTTATTTGTCTATTATTTTGTGTCGTAGGTGGAGCATTAGAGTTTCTTGCAGATGCGTTTATAAAATATTTAGCTAGTGAGAAAAACCAATAAAACAAATGCTTTAAAACTAGTATTTTCAAAAAATATGATTGATAATCTAGGAAATGTTAAATATAGTAGATATTATTCAATCACAAGGAGGTAAATCTTTATGGACGTAAAAACACCAAAAGAGTTTTTTGAAAAAATTTTACCAGCCAAATTTGATCCAAATAAAGCAGCTGGTATAGATGCTATTGTGCAATTAAATATTACTGGAGATAATGGTGGAGATTGGTATCTGATTATAAAGGATAAAAAACTTGAGGTAAAAACAGGAATCCATCAAAGTCCAGTTATCTCAGTAAAAATGAAGGATACAGATTATATTGATATGATCAACGGGAAAATGACAGGAGACAAAGCGTACATGACTGGTAAACTACGATTCAAAGGTAATATCAGTATTGGTATGAAGCTTAAAGGACTTGGGGTCATGTAACAAAGATTTTCTCAGATTTCCCTATTCGAGAAGGTTTTCTGATGGTACCGCTGGACCATGTATTGGCCATGTTTCACCAGAGGCTTATGGATGGTGGACCTTTAGCTATCGTTCAAGACAAAGATATGATCGAGATAAATATACCAAAAAGAAAATTAAATATTAAAATCAGTGAAGCTGAAATTAAAAAAGATTTTCAAAATGGAAGAAACCTGAACCTAAAGTTATGAAAGGTCTCCTTATATTTTATACAAAAAATATTTCTTCTGCAAGTAAAGGAGTAATAAGAATTAAAAATTAATAAAAAAATAAAATAAGGGGGTTAATACAAAAAAATTTAAGTTTTAAAAGATTATTATATTATTATGAAAAAATTAAAAGTAAAGCTTGTTACATCTTTTTTAATTTTTTTAACCATAAGTGGAACGGTAGTTGCAAGTTCTATTCAAAATCAAATATATGAACCAGTTATTTCTATAAATAATTACCAAGTTAATAGTGATTTCTATTTTGTTCATATCACAGATACACATGTAGTCAATAAATTGTACGATCACCAAGAAACCAGGAAACATTGGCTTATCTCACTTTTAGAGTACATTACATCTTTTGATAAACTACCAGCATTTGTGGTGATCACAGGAGATTTAGTAGAATGGGGCGAAGGGTTTATCGGTGCTCTAAATTATTATGCTTTAATAAACTGTTTCTATAAAAATAATACACAATTTTATGCTGATAAGAATTACTCAATCCCCGTGTATTTCACTCCAGGGAACCACGATCATTACCCTAACAGAAAACTATACAATTACCATTTATTCATTGATAGAACTCATATAAATGATAATAATCGATATGTGATAACCCATGAGAATCTTAGCCTTTTTTTCATGAATTCAGGCCCAGTTTATTACGCAAAACCTAGCGACTGGGCTGACAGCCTCGGTTTCGGTCTTACTAAGGATGATATAATCTGGCTAGATGAAAAATTAAGCAATTGTACCACAAACCATAAAATCATACTTATGCACCATCCCGCTATAAACATTAGAAATAATAATGGTGAATTATATGATGTTTTCATTCATAATAGAGAAAATTTTATTGAGTTGTGTAAAAACTATAATGTTGAAATTGTACTAGCTGGACATACGCATGAACCTCGAGTTTTTGATGCCGAAGAACATCTATATGAAAACCTGCCGATAAACAGTAGCAATTATCCTACTTTATTTGTTCAATCTGATGATTGCAAAGAAGGTGTACATTACCGTAATATATCAATTGTTGACAATCATATTTGGATTGAGCAAAGTCAAGAGATAAATTTCAACTCTTTTAATAATTCTAGATACGAAAGTAATTCTGAGACAAGAGTGACTTATAATGAATTAGTTTAAAAAAAGGTTTTTTTACTGTTTGTTAAGTTCTCTTGCTATAATCTGTCCAAATAACCTAGCAGCATTTGGACCATTTGCAGTTATAATATTACCATCAACCTCAACTTGTTTACCTGTATATATCGCACCATGTTCCTTAAGCATCTGAACAAGATCTTTATAGATAGTCGCATTCTTATTTTTTAACAACCCAGCGTTAGCAAGAATAAGTGGAGCGACGCATATCGCACATGTTTTTTTACCTTTATTAAACGTTTTAACTGTTAGAGAAAGAACTTTTTTATCACGGTAATATTTACATGCTCCTATTCCACCGATGAAAATAATCACATCATAATCATCAACGTCCACCTCATCTAACCCTAAATCTACTTGAACTTTTGTTCCATATGTTCCTACCGCGGTTCCTTTTTTCTTACTAGTGATTATGATTTTTATCTTAGCTTTTTCTAGTTCCTCTTTTGTATATAAAAACTCAGTGTCTTCAAAATCCTTTGATGCAATAACAAGTAATGCTTTCCTCATGTTCAATGTAGTCACCTATTTTTACATCGTGTTTACTTGCCCACCAGTGACATTTATCGCCTGCCCGGTCATAAACGCAGCATCATCTGAAGCAAGAAACACAACAACTTTTGCAACATCCTCAGGTTGACCAATCCGTCCAAGCGGAGTGAAATTAGATAGTTCCTCACGGATCTCCTCAGAGGTAGCACCCGCACCTCGAATTTCTGCACTCCATTTAACCTCCCGGTCTTGCATAGAGGTTTTAATAGCACCAGGACAAACACTATTCACCGTAATCCTAGATGATGCAAGCTCCATCGCCAGACTCTTTACATAAGCAACAACCCCATGTTTTGATGCATGGTAATGCGCCTGTGTTGCTGCACCACCTTTACCAGCCATTGATGCAATGCAGATAATTTTACCAGTTTGTTTTTTAATCATTTCTTTTGCAACAGCTTTGGTAACAATAAATGTTCCCTTCAGGTTTATATCGATATTAAAATCCCATTTCTCCTCAGGCATATCAACAACGTATTCCATTGAGGAAACACCAGCGTTACTAACTAGGATGTCAATTGAACCAAATTTTTTTAAGGTTTTTTGGACAAGATCATCAACTTCTTTTTTAGAGGTGACATCAGCTTTTACTGCAAGTGTTTCGCACCCAAGTTTTTTTATCTCCTCAGATACTTGTTTTACTTCCACTAGGTTAATATCGCTAACAACAACGTTAGCACCTTCTTTTGCTAAAGCAAGTGCAAATGCTTTACCCATTCCTCTACCAGATCCTGTAATTATAGCTGTTTTATTTTTCAACCTCATAGTTTATCACCCTATTTTTTTTTACATCTCTGCTTCTAAACCAAGATTCCTCCAATAAGTAACATCATCATCACACAAATGGTACGCTTGACCTGTAATAAATCGTCCTTCATCACTAGCCAAGTAAGCAACAAGGTTTGCGAGGGCCTCAGGTTCATTTGTGACATCAATAAGTGGTGAAAACTGTACATAAATACCTTTATCTGGTGGTTTATTCCCTGTTAACTCTGCACCAAGAGCTAGTTCCTCATGTTCAATATAACCAGGACACAGTGCATTCACTTGTATGTTGTTGTTTCGAACTTCACATGAAAGACTTCTAAGTAAACCTATTGATGCATTCATTGATGCAGCATAGGCTGAGAAGTTAGCAGGTCCTGATTTAGCAGCTTTTGATGTAATACCAATAATTGAACCAGAGTTATTATCAATCATATTTTTTAGAACAGATTTTGCTATAAGATACATGCTTTTTGCATTGAAATCCACAATAGTATCCCACTCTTTTTCAGAAAACTCTATTGTTTCCTTAAGTAGCGCAACACGAGAACAATTTATTGCAACATCAATTTTACCAAATTTTTCCAAAGCTAGATTGATTACTTTTTTAACATCTTTTTCGATGCGGACATCAGCACCTATACCAACCGCGTTATTGATCTCTGAAACAAGTTGTTCAGCTAAATCCTTTTTTAAATCAGTAACAACAATTTTACATCCTTCCTGAGATAGTTTTTTACAGATAGCTTTAGCAATAGTACCATTGCATCCGAAAACAACAGCGGTTTTATCAGATAATCTCATAGTTCCTCTCTTCTAAATTATATACTTAATATCTCATAGCCTTAAAAATCTTAAGAAAATTTTGAGTCAATATCATTTACAGCCTGAAAGCAAACCTCAAGACATTTTCTTAACAGATGAGGATCAACGTTTTCTAGTTTATCATTAACAGTATGATAAAAACTTGGCATTTTTCCATCTGGTTTAAAACTGACAATTGAGGCTGATCTCAGTTTTTTCATAGCAAACGCCATTGAGTCTGTGAAACACATGACACTTATCTGTTTCATAGGTATACCCACTTTTTTTCCAGCGTTTTCTAATATATCACAAATCTCAGGTGATAATTTTATAAGACCCATTTCTTCTTTCCTATCAATGTATGGTTCACATCCTTTTTCGCCAATAAGATCAAAATTAATGTTAAAAGCGTCTTTGATGGTTTCAAAATATTTAGATATAAAACGTTTGCTTCCTCGAATACCTATTTCTTCGCAACCAAATGAAACAATCCATAATTCTGAGTTGCTGAGTTTATTTTTTGGGTCAGAAAAGTATTGAGCAGCAGCTAGACATACAGCAAGGGCACTTAAATTATCATTTGCTCCTGTTACAGGGGTTTTTGATATTACTTTTATGAAAAATGGTATCATAACTAATGAGGCAGCAATTAGAATTATTATGAAGATATAGTTTAGTAATTCAGGTAAAGGTTTAATTATTTTTATTATAGAGAATATAGATATAATAGAATTAAATATTATTGGGAGTGTCATAAAGATACTAACCTTAGTGCCATATCGTTTACCCATTGGAAACTCCCAGTTTGAGTCATGATGACCACTTAAAATAATAATGTTTTTTGTTTGCTTAGTAGGTTTTATTTTTCCTATTACATTTGTTGATTTTTGTTTCTTAAAAAATATATCTATTGTTTCCATGTTATACATTTCATTTCCAATAAGTATTACAAGAGCAAAAATTGTTAAGAGCAATGAAACCCATGGTAGAAATAAATAGAAAGGAATCGCAAAGATATAAAGAATAACTGGCCAGTGAAACATAGCACGATATGCACCAGGTTGACAATAAAACTCATCGATCAATGTTTCATCACAATATTTGTTTAACTGTTTTTGTAAAAAATTGGCACATTGTGCTTCTTCTTTACTGCATGGTGATCGTGGCCCTATGTCTTCACAAACTTTTTTGATAAAATTAAACATGAATTCTTCATGTTTTTTTGTACATCTCATAAACAGCCTCACATCAAATTTTATTATTTTTTTATCTACCATATGGCCTTGCAAGGAATCAGTTTTTTTATTATGATGAGTTTTGGTGTTTATACATTTTTTGTACATTAAAAATATTAATTTTAAATTTATTTTTAATGCAATTTCAGACTAGATTAATCTAAAAAAATCTAATTGAATAAAACTTATCTATTTTTTAAAATTATAACAAAAGAATTTTAACAGTATATTCTTTTACTTAAACGGGGTTTTAGTAGAATATAAAAGATTTGGTGTTTAGATGGTACACGATGATAAGATATTAGAGGTTAATCTATCTGAAAATAAATGGGAAGAAAAAAGTGTTCCTGAAGAAATCATGAAAACATATATCGGGGGTAAAGGAGTAGGAGCAAGACTATTATTTGATAGAGTCCAAGCAAAGACTGATCCTTTAGGTCCTGATAATCTATTGATTTTTACAACTGGACCAGTTACTGGATTAAATATATCGGGTGGAGAAAAACTCGGAGTTATTTTCAAGTCTCCTCAGACTAATATTTTTGGTGAGTCGTATTGTGGTGGATATTTTGCTCCTATGCTTAAAAAAACAGGTTACGACTTCATTGTAATAAAGGGTATTTCGAAGAAACCTGTATATCTTCTGGTTGATGATGATAATGTTAGCATAAAAGATTCAGGAGATTTATGGGGAAAAGATACGTTTGAAACGGAAAAAATAGTAAAAAAAGATCATGGGAAAGCCTCACAAGTAGTTTCTATTGGACCTGCTGGAGAAAACCTAGTAAAGTATGCATGTATCACTCATGCAGAAGGATTTTTTCTGGGAAGAGCTGGTGTGGGAACGTTGATGGGTTCAAAAAAATTAAAAGCAGTTGTTGCCCATGGGTCAAAGAAAAAAGAAATTAGAAAACAACAAGAAATTGATACGTTTAAAAAAGATTTTAATGAAAAACTCAAAGATCGGGGTATCCTGCTCGATGGAACGCCAGAATCATTGATGTTGACGCAGTACATGGGTGCGTTACCAACAAGAAATTGGACTGAGGGTGAATTTGATGGAGCAGAAGAAATTAACATTGATCGGATGAAAGAGAAAATCATTATCAAGAGAAGAAGCTGCCAGGCGTGTATCGTTGCATGTAAAAATATTTCTGAGGTGAAAGATGGTCCGTATGCTGGGACTCATGTCAGTGGTCCAGAATATGAAACACTTTTTGCTCTTGGTTCCTTGTGTGGAAATAAGAATTTAGAGTCGATTGCAAAAGCAAATGAAGTTTGTAATCGATTAGGGATGGATACTATTTCTACTGGTAATGTCATTGCTTTTGGGATGGATTGTTACAGTAAAGGATTAATTACAAAGCAAAAACTAGATGGTGTTGACCTTGAGTTTGGTAATCATGAAGCAATGATTAAGATGATCAACAACATAGCGTATCGTAAAGGGATAGGAGATATTTTTGCAGAGGGTGTAAAAAAAGCTTCAGAAAAAATCAAGGGTTCCCAAAAACTCGCAGTTCATGTAAAAGGATTAGAACTCCCAGGATATGACCCGAGAGCAACTGAAGCAATGTCTTTATCTTACGTCACATCGGACCGGGGTGGCTGCCATCTCAGAAGTATCGGGTATAGACCTGATATAGTAGGAACAATAGATGGAAAAGCTGAGTGGGTGAAAGACTTAGAAGATTTTTATACAGTATGTGATTCGATGATATTCTGCCGGTTTGTCGCGTATCCCATCGTCGGACCACTCTTTTGGGATAATCTAGCAGAGCTATATTCGATGATAGTTGAGGAAAAAATCACAAAAGATGACTTGGTTAAAACTGGTGAACGTATAAACAATTTATGCCGATGGTTTAACATACGTGAGGGGATAACAAGAAGCGATGATTATTTACCTAATAAATTTATGATTGAGCCTCTGAAAAAGGGTCAATATGATGGAAGAGTCGTAAAAAAAGAAGATTTTGAAAAAATGCTTAATGAATACTACAAACTAAGAAAATGGGATAAAAATGGGACCCCTCAAAAAGATATGATTTAAATAACAGATAAATAGATAAAATGTCAAGTAAGAAATTTAAAGTAATAATTACTGATGCAGAATACCAATCCTTTGATATCGAAAAAAAAGTTTTATCAAAACTAAATGTGGAGCTAATTAAATTTCAATGTAGAACAGAAGTAGATCTCATCAAAAATTGTAAAGATGCGGATGCGGTATTGAACCAATATGCTAAGATAACACCAAGAGTTATTGAAAAACTAGATAATGTAAAAATAATCGCAAGATATGGTATCGGTGTTGACAATGTAGATTTGGGTGCTGCGACTAAAAAAGGTATCTTTGTCACAAATGTGGTTTATGATATATGCGATGTTGCAGATCATACAATCACATTGATGCTTGCACTCACAAGGAAACTTTTTTTTGTTGATAAAAGTGTTAAAAAACTTGAGTGGGATTGGAAAAAATTCCATCCAATTACAAGGATAAAGGGTAAAACTGTTGGTATCATTGGTCTTGGAAGAGTAGGTCGAGAAGTTGCAAAGCGTATCAATGGATTTGATGTAAATCTTCTTGCTTGTGATCCATATATCTCAGCTGATGTTTTTAAAACATATAACGCAAAAAAGGTTGAACATGATACCCTGCTTAGAGAATCTGATATTGTTACCTTGCATGTTCCTCTTACGGATGAAACTAGGTATATGGTTAGTATTGGTCAGCTAAGTAAAATGAAGAAAACAAGTATTTTGATTAACTGTGCTCGTGGTGGTATTGTCGATGAAAAGGCATTATACAAAGCTCTTAAGGAAAAAGAAATCGCTGGTGCTGGGCTAGATGTTTTAGAACAAGAACCTATTAGAAAAGATAACCCTCTTCTAAATCTAGATAATGTTATTATTACTCCTCATATGGGATGGTATTCAGAAAATGCGGTTGAAGAAGTGCAACGTATCGCTGCTGAACAAGTACTCCAATGTTTACAAGGGGGGATTCCAATAAATCTTGTCAACAAAGAGGTATTAAAAAAACTATGAGATGATTGTTTATGAAAGCAGCGGTTTGGTATGGTGAGAAAAACATACAAATTGAGGAAATACCTTTACCAGTGATTTCTGATGATGAGGTTCTTGTTAAAACAAAAGCTGTATCAATATGTGGCTCTGATCTTCATGCCTACAAAGGTGTTTCAAAAAGAAGGAAACCACCACTTGTTATGGGTCATGAGTTTAGTGGAGAAATAATTAGGACTGGAAAAAATGTTAGAAACCTTAAAACTGGTGACCGGGTTGTAATTGAACCTATTATTTCATGTGGCGTATGTAGATCATGTAATAAGGGGAAAACCAATGCGTGTGGAAACCGTAAACTAATTGGTTTACATACCACTGGTGCGTTTGCTGAATATGTAAATGTACGAGGAGAAAAATGTCATAAAATTCCACAAACAATAACCTTTGAGGAAGCATCACTTGTTGAACCATTAGCTGTTGCTGTCCATGCAGTTAATATAACCCCTATCAGAAAAAATGATACTATTGTTATTATTGGTTCTGGTACTATTGGTTTAATGACATGCCAAGTAGCAAAATATAGTGGTGCCGGTAAAATCTTTGCTGTTGATACTATTGATTATAAACTAGAACAAATAAAGAAACTAGGCGCCTATCAGGTGATTAATGCAAATAAGGAGGATCCTGTAAAAAAGGTGTTAGCTTATGGTGGAGCTGATGTGGTTTTTGAAGCTGTTGGGCTTCAAAAAACAGTACAGCAGGCATTAACAATGGTTACAGCAGCTGGAGAGGTTACTATAATCGGCATGTTGGAAGCAAAAATGGAGTTGGATATGCTTGATGTTACTGTAAAAGAGATCGAAATCAGAGGCTCCTATGGATATACCACAAAAGATTTTAAACAAGCTTTAGACTTAATCGTATCAAAAAAAGTTAATGTTAAACCTCTTATAACACATGTTTTATCATTAGATGATATTGCTAAGGGTTTTGATATTTTAGCCCAGGAAAAAGAAAGAGTTATAAAAGTTGTTTTAAAACCTTGAAGATTTTTGCTTATTTTTCATTTATTTCGTCCCATATCGTTCTGAAAGCCTTCATGGTCATAAAGGATGCATTTTTTTGTTTTTTCAACCAAACTAGTATATCCCTGAAATTTTCTATAGCTTTTTCTCCAGTTCCACCACTTATCCGTTTTTTCTGCTCATCTGGTAAATCAACTCCTGTTTTTTCAAGATCTATGAACTCCCAGGGGTGTAGATAAAATATAATTACATTTGTTTTTCCATATTCCTCCTGTTTCTTAATTAAGTTGTTGATTTTATGCTTAGTGTCCTTTGCACCTATAACCCGCCACCAAGGCCAAAGATCACTTTTTTCAGGGTCATTGATAAATGGGTCTGATGAAACTGGTAATTCTAAAAGATTTAAACCCCCTTTTGAAGTCCAGTCATTTTCCGATGGATGATATGGTAACACCTGTATCTTATGATGAGAAATTAAATATGATGAGTCAAGAAGATAATGATACTTTTCAAGTGTTTTTATTAAAAAAGTATTACTCAACAAATAAGGGCTACGAAAGGTAATAGGACGTTCTCCAAATTTCTTTTGAATCATCTGAGTAGCTTTTTCTACTCTCCAGTGAATCTCTTCATCAGAGAGAAATGCTAATGCTTCATGATCATAAGAGTGACATCCTATTTCATGACCACGTGTTTTAATTTGCGTTAGTACATCAAAGTTATCATCGATAATATTTGCTAGAATGTTAAACGTACTATGAATATCAAGTTCATCTAAAACATTAAGAATAGAAGGTATACCTTTTTTTATGCCCTCGTAAGTATCAGAAAAAGGTTCAACATCATGTTCCACATCAAAACCAATTAATACATATAGATTACCCATAATCAAAGCCCCTAATTGCATACAAAATAAGTTTTAGGGTTCTTATTGTTTTTTAAAAAAAAATTTAAATAGAGCGCATCTATCAAAAAACTATGCAACCAATTGGTTTTAATAAAAATAAGTTTTCAGAAAAAATGAAAGCAAAAGGTTTTGATTTTCTTATTGCATCATCACCTGAGAACATCTTTTATACATCAGGTTTACCAACTAGACATTCTGAAAACAACCCGATCTTGTTTTCGCTTTCTAATCTAACCCCTACGATCGTAGTAGTACGTCAAGATGGCGAAGAAAGCGTAATCACATGGATGATATTTGATCCTGAGTTAACCTGGATAAAAGATTTCCGAGGGATTATGTCTAAAGTCGATGCAGTAGAGGCACTAGTTAATATTATTCAGGAAACAGGGATACAAAAGCCAACAATAGCTGTAGAAAGCTTTATGCCATTTTATCAATATGCGGGATTGAAAAAAGCGTTTCCCAATGCAAAATTTGAAGCAGCAGATGATATCTTTTTGGAATGTAGACTAGTTAAAACTCAGGATGAAATAGATCGTATTAAAAAATCAACATATATTGCTGAAAAAACCATTCTTGCGATGTTTCATGAACTAAGAGAAGGAATATCTGATATAGATCTATTAAAAATCGCAAAAAACACTATTGTAAATGAGGGTGCATCTGGTTGGGATCATATAACAATGAGCCTTGGTGCTAGTGACCCAGAGGCGCCTGGCACTGGAGTAAAGATGAAGAAAAACGAGATGACCAGGTTTGATATCGGAGCAATTTACAAAGGATATACTTCTGATGTTAGCCGACATGCAGTTCTTGGTAAAATCCCCTCAGATGTAGAGAAATTTATTCGTGAAATCGTAGATGTACAACGGCAATGTATTGATGCTATCAAACCAGGTGTTGCTACCATGGACATCCTTAATATAGCACAAGAAGCATTTGAAAAAAAAGGTGAGGAAGTACCTATTTTTCCTACCTGTCATAGTCTTGGTTTACGATGTGAAGAGATTCATCTTTTTGATCCGTTACGCTTAACTGATAAGGTGTTTGAATTAGGTATGGTTTTTGATTTAGAGTTCTGGGTTCCCTATGAAGCATATAACAACCGGTTAATAGGCATGGAAGACACCTATCTTGTTACCAAAAACAAATGCGAAAGGATATCAACCCTTGATCAAACACTACTTATAAAATAATAAGAAGTCTCTAAATATCAGTTTAAAGATTCTAAGCTAAGGTGATAGAGTTTGCGGAAACTTGGAGTAGGTATTATCGGTTTAGGTTCTGCAGGGTTACTTCATGCCGAATCCTATAATTCAATACCTGATAAAGCAAAAGTAGTAGCTCTCTGCGATAAAGATAAAGGATGTGTTGAATCAAACGCTTCTATATACGGGTCTGATGCACATACCAGCTATTGCGATATTCTTCGTCGTAAAGATATCGATATTATTGACATCTGTCTACCTCATCATCTTCATGCTAAAGCAGCTATCGAAGCAGCTGAAGCAGGTAAACATGTACTTGTTGAGAAACCTATTGCAACAGCACTTAAAGACGCTGATGATATGATTAGTGCAGCGAAAAAAGCAGGAGTTAAACTCATGGTTGCAGAGAACCATGCGTTTATCCCTGCGCATATGCTAGCAAAAGAAATGGTCGATCAGGGAAGACTAGGTCGTGTGTTTCTTGCAAAAGCATATGAAATCGTTGGTGACGTACCAGTTGAACATAGCTGGAAAACATCATCTGCAGCATTAGGAACCCTCCTTGACATGGGAGTACACCGGTTTTTCGTTCTAAGATGGATAATGGGTGAAGTAAAAAGTGTGTTTGCTTTCGCAGAAAAACTAGCATGTGAACTAGAAACTGATAATGATGATACAGCAGTGATAGCCCTTAAATTCAAAAATGGTGCACTTGGTGAAGTAGATCTTACCTGCTGTGCAATAAGTGAACCGACTAACCGACTTGAACTTTATGGTACTAAAGGAACAATTATAGAGGATCATATGTGGGAACCACCATTAATGTATTGTTCACAGCAAACTGGTTTTGAAACAGAGGGATGGATGAAACCCGAGGTTGAACATGCTCCATTCCCCGGTTATTATGGTATATCATTTAGAAACGAAGTTGAACATTTCGTTGATTGTGTATTAAATGATAAACAACCAAAGGTTTCAGGAGAGGATGGTAAAGCTGCATTAAAAATTGCTCTCTCAGCTTATGAGTCAGTTAGAACAGGGAAAGTAGTAAAAATTAATTAATTATTTTTTACTTATAATACTAATAGTATGTAGACCATTTTTTTGAATTTTTATTTCAACCAGTTGTTTCTCTACAACTTTTTTTGTTTTTCCTTCAGAAACCTCAATATTGTAACCCTTGGGATACTGGATATTTGGAACATAAATAATTGTTGGGACTTTAATTGACGTATCTCCATCGAACTCAAATAAAAATTTTTTATTTTTTATGTTAAATTCCATTCTTAAGGGTATACCTGCAACAGATATAAAATGAGGACGGCAGAATCCAGTAATTGCTCTTCCACCTGAATTTATATCTTTTTTCCAATCAACGGTTTGCTGATCACGAGAAAATATAGAAAAATCTTCAAGGTTCCATAAATCACCCCATTCGTTGCAGTTTTCTGGATTGTAGTTCCACTGGCATGAATTTAGTAGGTTTGCATCAAGAGCATCGTAGTACCAAGAAAGAGCTTTTATATGAGAAGACCAGGCTTTTTGTGAGTTTAATTTGAATTTTTTATATGCTTTTTTCTTATTGATATCGTAAGGTAAACCAAATTCACCGATAATAGTCGGACTGCCATTAGAAAATTTATCTGCCATTGCTTTAAGTGTTGCTATTTGTCTAGCAAAAGCTTTCTTGATTGTTTTTCTTCCAAACAATTTTCTACCATCTATAAAATCATAACTAAAAATGTCCATAAAACGATGAAGACCCATGGTGGCAACATCATACCAATGTGGAGCATTAACAATATTACTGGGAAGCACAAAATTTATTCCCTCACCTTTAAGTATTGTTTCTGCTGGGCCTTCATAAAATATTATTGTATCTGGGTTTATACTTCGAAGTTCTTCGCTATATCTGCGTATAAATGGGGATAGGTAATCTCGGAAATAATTAACCTTTTTTTTGTTTTTTTCAACAAAATAATCATTATCTATTATGATTGGTTCTCCGTTTTCATTTAATTTATATACTCCTTCTTTTCTCCAGATATCCTCAAATCCATTAATCCAGCATGAAATTTTTTTTGGGTTTATTTCATCACAACGAGTCTGTTTTATTCCAAGGCCTTTTACTTCTTTAAATGGTACCTTTTGGGTGAATCCAGCTCCTGTTAGTATTGCATTAATTGGAGTAAAAGCATATCCAATTGTCTCTTTGATGTTAATATTTGATCCGTCTAGTTTTAAACCAATAAAGCCAATAGTTGGTTCGTTGAGCGAATCAAAACCAAGGACATGAGTCAAACCCTTTGTACGAATCGCGATTTGTTTGAATGCATCTATATAATGAGATTGCAGATAATCTTGAGCATTCATTCCGTGGATTATACAAGATGTAGCAAAATCTCTACCACCAAAAAATAGGGTAAACATCGTCGCGCATCCAAACTGGACTCTACTTTGAGACCAAGACATAGAGGGATAAGTACTGAGATTCTTAGGGTTATATCTATATTGCATCAGCCAAGCTGCACCTGCTTCATGAAACTTTGTGAAATCAATTCCGACTTTTTCAAATGTCCAGCCGGGTGCTCCATCTCCTCCACTCATACGACTCCAGCAGTCTTGATGTGGGTCAATAAAAACATAAAACTTTTTTTCATCAGCTATCTTTAAAATTTCTTCAATATAATCAAGAAACTCATTATCGTATTGTTTAGGTCCTCTATGTTCTATTGCTTCCCATGTTATTAAAAAACGTAAACAGTTAAATCCCCAATGTTTTAATCTTGTAAAATGTTCTTCAGCATCTTTTAAAGGAGTTGGATGTCCAACAAAAGAAACATTTTTATGATCCTTAAAATCGGTTTTTATATGAGTGGCACTGTTTGGCGTAACTGGTAGTTTTGATGAAGCAGTAAAATTAACTCCGCGAAGAAGTACTCTTCGCTCATGCTCATCAACAAAATATTCTTTTTTAATATAAAGTTGCATGTACCACTTTTTCCCTCTTTTAATTAATGAGTTTTTCTTGCTTCATCAATCCACATGATACATTGGCTAACAAGTTTTTTTATACTATTAAAATCCTTAGAATTTACTAAATCTTTCTTAATCAGATTTGAACCAATATTCAATGCAGAAGAACCTGCTTTAATCCAAGTTGAAATATTCTCTTGGTTTGTTTCAACACCGCCTGACGGCATCATGTGATATGATGGACATGGCCCAAGTACAGATTTTATAAACTCAGGACCAACAGTTATCCCAGGAAATATTTTAACAATATCTACACCCACCTTCTCAGCAGTTGATATTTCAGATGGTGTCATGCACCCAGGTATATACGCTATTTTCCGACGATTGCAAACTTTTGCAACATCTAGATTAAAAATAGGACCTACAACAAAGTTTGATCCACTGTTGATATACATAGTTGCTGTTGCAGGATCTAAAATAGTACCAATTCCAAGAATAACATCTGGTAGTTCTTTTTGAGTATATTCTAAAAGTTTAATAAACACGTCATAAGCAAAATCACCACGATTTGTAAACTCTACGACCGTTGCTCCACCATCTACGCAGGCTTTTACGATTTTCTTTGATACTTCAACATCATTATGACAAAAAACTGGAAGTAAACCAATATCTAATATTTTTCCAACAACCTCATGCTTTAAGAACCTTGACATAATGTTATCACCTTGAAATCCGACCAGTGGTTACTCCTTTCATAAGTTTTTCTACTTCGTCAATTTTAATAACACATGAATCCCCATAGATGGTATGCTTAAGACAAGAAATTGCAACCGCGAAATCTAAAGCCTTTTGTTTATCATCATTAATCAGAAGCATATAAATTAAACCAGCAGCAAAAACATCACCAGCGCCAACGCGATCAACAATATGCGTGATATCATAATTTGGGCTGATGTAAAGTTTTTTCCCATCGTATAAAACACCTGACCATTTGTTATGACTTGCGTTAATACTTTGTCTGAGGGTAATCGCAATTAATTTAAGGTTTGGGAAACGCTCTTTTAATTTTTCTGTTACAAAACAATATCTATCTGCTTCTATCTCACCTTTGGTGACATCTAAACCAGGTGCTTTAATCCCAAAAACTTTTTCTGCATCATCTTCGTTGCATATTAAAACATCAACATATTTTAACAACCCTGACATGACTTTTTCAGGGGTTTCACCCCATTTCCAGAGTTTTCCACGATAGTTCAAATCACAAGAAACAGTAAGTCTTTTTTCTTTTGCTTTTTTTACTGCCTCAATACATGCCTCGCAAGCATTTTTGCTAACAGCAGGTGTTATTCCTGTCCAGTGGAACCACTGTGTGTCAGTGAAAATCTTTGACCAATCAAATGTTTTTGGTTTAACATTTGATAATGCTGAGTTTGCTCGATCATAAATTACTTTATTACTTCTATGAACTGCTCCAGTTTCTACAAAATAAATACCTAATCGATCCTGTGTGCGAATTATATTATTTACATTGACACCAAACTGACGAATATAGTTTATACAGGCATCTCCTAAATCATTCTCTGGTAGACATGTTACAAAATTGACTGGTACGTTAAGATTTGCTAATGCCACCGCAACATTTGCCTCTGCTCCAGCATAGATTACATCAAAAGACCGTGTTTGTACAAATCTTAGGAAATCAGGAGGCATAAGCCGCATCATAACTTCTCCAAATGTTACAACTTTTTTATCGGTTTTCATACAGGTTTCCTATAGTCATAACATATATAAAAATTATTACCTACGTTTTACAAAATGCTTTTTAGCAGTTTATCTCAGACTAGGATAATTCGATGGTTTTAAATGTCTCTTATTTTATAAAGATTCGATAATTATGTTATCTAGAAAACAGAAATTATCGCTTGCTTCTGCTTCTATTGGAGCAGGATTAGTTCTTTCATTGAACTCTAATGTCATACCATTGCTTTTAGAGCCCCTTGCTAAATCTGCTTTTACTACATTATCAAATTTTTTTATAGGATTAGTCATTGGTATAACTCTATTTCTTGGTATGATTATTCCCCCTATAATAGGTACTATTAGTGACAACACATGGACGAGATTTGGAAGGCGTATAATATATATGATTATATTTGTCCCGCTTACCGTTGTCATGCTGCTTATTATATCTGTTGTTGACAGTCATCTAGCAATCAATATAACGGCATTAAACACATTTATTCTTCTCGCAGTTTGTATTACTCTTTTGTATACTTTTCTAAACATGTGGAATTCAACATATTGTGCTCTTTTACCTGATTTAACTGAACCCGCAGAACGGGGAGAAACAAGTGGATATATGCAGGCTTTCAACATCCTTGGTACTATTTTGGCTTTTGCGGCTGCAGCGGCAGTTTGGGAGACGAGTCATACCCTAACTTTTGTTATTTTTGCGATAGTAGTCACTATTTTTTCTGCTATAACTATTCTTACGATAGAAGAAAAAAAAGCAGTAAAACCAAGAGAAAAAGAACATCTCATATCAATTGTTAAGGATTTTGTCAAAGAAAAAGAGTTTGTAAAATTTATGATTACTTCTATGTTCTGGTGGTTTGCTATAGGGACACTTCAACCGTTTTTTGTTCTTTTTGCTAAAAATACCTTGGGTTTACCTGAATCTTCAGCACTTGTATTCATGGGGATATTCACCGTTATCCTTGTTATCTGTGCAGTTCCCGCAGGTATATTTGCTGATAAAATTGGTAAAAAACGTATTCTAAGTATTGGTGTTCTTATTGCAGCTATTGGATTATCAATTGGTGCTTTCACAACTGAGATTACACTAATTTATATTGCCATGGGACTAACAGGTCTAGGATTTGGGATTATTATAGTGTTAAATTTTGCTCTTACTGCAGATCTGCTTCCAAAAGGAAAAGAAGGAAAATTTATGGGCCTTGGTAATATTTTTTATGCTGCACCACAAATGATTGCTGCTCCGCTTGTAGGTTTTCTCATCAGTATATTTAGTAATAATTATCAGATAATTTTTTATGTTACACCGATATCATTAATCATCGGATTCATTTTATTACAAAGAGTACGAATAACAAGCTAATTTTTCAAAAATATCAAACTATTTATACCAGGCTAAATATTTGGTAGACATTTAAAAACAGCAGGGAGGCTGATTAACATATGGCGACAAAAAACGAAGCGTTAGATGGATTAAAAAAAGTAAAATCTAGACTAGATGATCCAGCAACAAAAGAAAAATTTAAGGATTTTACAAAAAAGATGCAATTTAGTTTCACTGATCTTAATACGAACTTTGTTATGGATATAGTAAACGGAGAAGCAAAATCATTGAAAGAAGAAACTATTGAAAAGCCTGATATAATGGTTACAATGAAAAGCGATGTCTTCCTTGGTATATTAGATAAAAAAATAAACCCAGTTACCTCATATATGACTGGTAAAATAAAGGTCAAAGGAGCCATGGGCGATTTAATAAAATTACAAAAAATCATGTTTTAATTAAAATAATTTTATTTATTGCACAGAGATTAGAAATATAGTTACTATTTAGGGGAGGATAAAATGCTTCTTGAAGGAAAAGTAGCAATCGTCACCGGTGCTGCATCTGGTATCGGACGAGCGACAGCCATTTTATTTGCAAAAGAAGGTGCCAAGGTTGTTGTTGCAGATATAAATGATAAAGGTGGCAAAGAAACAGTACAAATAATAAAAAAAGAGGGAAATCAATCTGTTTTTGTGTATGCTGATGTTTCAAAAGAGTCAGATGTAAAAAACATGGTAAAAACCATAAAAGAAGCCTATAGTAAAATAGATATTCTTGTTAACAACGCAGGGATAGTACTTGTTAAACCTATCGTGGAAACAACTGAGCAGGATTTTGAAAAAGTAGTCAATACAAACTATAAAAGTATTTTTCTTTGCACTAAACATGTTATACCGAATATGAAAAAAGGTGGCACCATAGTAAACGTTGCATCTATATCTGGTCATGTAGGGCAGATTAACCATGCAGTATATGGTGGAACAAAGGGTGCTATTATCGCGCTTACACGGGCACTTGCATGGGAACTAGCTCCGCTTGGTATCAGAGTAAATAGTATTAGTCCAGGCAGTGTTGAAACACCGATGCTCCTAGGTGACATAGAAATCGAGGCAAAAAGATTAGGTGTTTCTATAGAAAAAATCAGTAAAGAACGATCAGATATCGGTGCTCTACGAAGATGGGCTAATCCAAAAGAAATTGCTGAGGCAATACTTTACTTAGCGTCTGATAAATCGTCTTATGTAACAGGAACTGATTTATTAGTTGATGCTGGTTGGGCAGCAGGATAAAGAAAGAAAAAATCTGCTGCTCTCTTGCAAAATTGTTATTTTAAATAGTAGTTCTCAGTCATTTTCCTCAAGAACTATAGCACGTATTGTGGATGCATCAAGTCCTTTTATTCTCATAGGGAGTCCGATGAAAAAGACCCTTTCCTTTTTTATCTGATTGAGGTTTATCATTCCCTGAACTAGCACTATGTCGTTTTCGTGAAACATATTGTGGATGTTACGCAGTTCATCAGTACCTATAACGCCGTTGAATGGTTCAAGTCCGCCAATAAGTTTTACTTTTTTGTCGATTAGGCTTTTAGCAGCTGCCTCAGTCATGGTGGGTGCATCACTGTAAGGAAGTGAACTTCTTATAAGCACTATATCCCTTTTCTTCACTTTTCCAAAGTCCTTAGGAGTAAGTTCATATCTTTTACCTTTTATTAGGGTTTTATCGGAAAAGTCACATACCACTGCTTCGCCAATCCATGTATCCACGGGAAAATCTGTTATACTCGGTTTTTCATAATCTAGGTGCTTGCCGGTCTCAGCATGCGTTCCAAGGTGTGCCTCCATATCTATGAGTTCGTTAAAATCCATGTCTGGGTACCTTATCTGACGTACCACAAGCCGTTTCGCTCCACCTGAATATGCTACTGTTTCATTCCAATCCAAATCAGTTGATGGAAATGGATCTTCCCGTACCCCATCCAACCGATATATTGTTGGGCAGAGTTCCACACTTAATTCTATTATACGGTATTTATTCAAATCAATCATTTATTTCACCTTTTTTTCTTCCTATTATTAATCTATTCTACATTCTGCGTTTTTCCGGTTTTCACGGCCTTATAAGCAGCTTCGACAACCTTAATTGATTCTTTTCCCATTTTTCCGCCAAATTCTGGTTCCCTATTTTCCAGAATACAATCAATGAAGTATTTAACCTCTTTACCAAATGCAAGCGGAAAGTATCCAGGATATGTGACATGCTCCACGTCTGGTTCCACCCATCCATTTGTTTCCATGCCAGGATGATTTGAATGGTATCTCAGCGGTTTTTCGCAAGATTGGTCAACTACTATTGTTCCCTCAGTCCCATAGAACTCTAATCTGTTGCATGGTTCACTAACGACTGCTGTTGTGACTGAAACCTCACCAATAGCCCCATTTTTGAACTTGACGATTGTGATAGCATTGTCGTCAAAATCACTTTTCCCCTTATTTACGACGACTGATTCAGCCATCGCACAGACCTTCTCTATCTCTCCTGCGATCCACTGCAGAGTCATAAAGTAGTGGACTGCCATGTCGAGCAGTACACCTTTGTTTTTTGGATCTAGCTTCCATCCCTTTTCTTCCTCAGGCATATCATAGACCGCACTAAGAACCCTTGCCATGAATATTTTACCTATTGCGCCCTTATCCAGGAGTTCCTTGGCAAGCTTATGCACTGGCAGATGCACTTGATCCTCAGCAACCATAAACTTCACGTTCGCCTTTCTAGTTGCTTCGATCATTTTTTCTGTATCTTCAACCGTAGTCGCAATAGGCTTCTCAACGATGATATGTTTTCCAGCCTTTGCTGCGGCAATGACATATTTAGAATGCAAATGATGAGGAACACACAAATCAACAGCATCAAGCCTTTCATTTTCTAACATTTCCTCAAAGTCTATGTATGCTTTTGCACCATAACAACTAGCGATTGTTTCGGCTTTTTCTTTATTTATGTCGCATACTGCAACTAAATCCGCTTTATCCTTTATTGCAGCATATGCATCTGCATGGATCGAACCAGAAAAACCTAGGCCCACCAGACCAACTCGGATCTTTTTCATAAAATTACCATAAAATAATTTGTAATCGTATTTAATCATTTTGGCTGTCGGAATTCATATAAGTTTGTCATTCATGGTGATCGATTCAAAGAACTAAGTAGACATCCTAAAAAAGTTAATAAAAAAAATCATTTTTTAGATAATATCCTACAAAGGTTACCGATAGCTTCCCCTAGTTCCTCTGCCCGTTCAACACCTTCTTTATCTTTCATTGCATCATCTGGTTTCATACCGGTTGCAGCATTCCAACCGGTACCAGGGAGGATCATCCGCATTTCCATTAGATAAAGAAGTATCATAGTCCAAGTTGTTAGATGCCCCCATCGTCGAGCAACAGAAATTGCGCCACCTATTTTTCCTTTCAAAGGATACCCTCGTGCTCCAAGCAACTCACCTGATCTATCAATGAATGTTTTTAACTGCGCAGATATTGTCCCATAATAAACAGGGCTGCCAATGACAATAGCATCACTATCTACTATTCCACTAATGACTTTTTCAAGATCATCATTAATAGGGCATTTCTTTGTTTCCCAGCATTTCCCACATGCATTACATGGTTTGATCTCATAGTTAGCAAGTTGGATTATTTTCTTGCTTTCAATCTTTGATGCTTCAATTGTCTTTTTTAATAAAAAATATGTATTACCATTTTTCCTTGGGCTACCATTTATTCCAACGATTTTCATAACAATCCTCTCCCACAAAAAATATTCTTTTTTATTTTATTCCAATAATTTTTCTTGCCTCAGATGGATCAGCAATTTCTCTACCTTTTTCCTTGCTTAGTTGTACAATTTTCTTTACTAGTTCACTACTATCTTTTGCTAACACCTTTTTTTTAATATATGGGTAATCCTCAGTTCCGACTCTAACATGTTTACCATGCATTATAGCTAAAGGAAGGATAATTTCTTGATCAGGCCCCATTACACTTACGGAACAGACTGAGTCTATTGGAAGATATTTGATTCTATGCAAGAGTTCATCTGATGTTGGGGGGGACCAAGTACCACCAGGCCAACCGAGAAATAACGTGAGGAAATATGGTTTATCTACTAATTTTTTTGTAACCAAATAATTTAAATTCCAGATAGAACCATGATGCCAGACTTCAAATTCTGGTTTAATCTTGGTTTTTTGACATAATCTGCAATAATTCTCCAGTTCTTTTCGAGGATGTAACCGATGCACTTCGATTTCTTTGAAGCATTCATCATGATGATTCAAAATAATAGAAACCATATCTGGTTTCGCATCAAATAGTTCTTTACGTTCATCAATTGGATCACTGGACATACCACCTTGTATAATTATATCACACTGATCTCTGATTAAATCAACAGTTTTTTTAATATTATGTTTCGGTAGATGAATATGAGCAATGCTTGCTCCTGCTTCATAACATTTGATTGTATTTTCTATGATTTCTTCAGGTGTTTTTGGATAATTCTTTGCTTCAGGATAAATCCAGGCGTTTGCAGTAGTGACAGTTACAATAAGCTTTTCTTGTGATGCTTTCATAGAGTATCATCTGAGCAATTTTGTTTTTACTTAAATAACTTTTCTTTTGGGTTAAGAGTAAAAAATGAGGGAGGCTAATTTGTCGTTGCACTAATAGTATTAGTATTTAAACCTGATGAAAATAAGAATTATTACGCGGCAACTATTGATGGTTAATGGTCGATGTAATCTTACTTTTTAATTTTTTAATAGTTAAAAATTTTAAACACAAATTTCTTTAGCTATCTGCTATTTCTCTGGATGAGGTAGAATATATGCGTTTAACTGAACTAGGTAATACTGGGGAAAAAATCCCTGTTATTGGGCAGGGTACTTGGGGTATTCAGGCAGGGAAATCTAAGGTTTATTATGATCAATGGAAAAACTCATTAATACATAGATTAAAGTTGGGGATGACGCATATAGATACTGCGGAAGCATATGGATTAGGTACCTCGGAGCGAATTGTTGGGGAAGTGGTGGCAAAGTATGATCGTGATGAGGTGTTTGTGACTAGCAAATTGCTCCCAACACATTTTCGTTATTCGCAGATGAAGAAGGCAGCTGAAAAGAGCCTTGAGCGCTTAGGTCTCAAATATTTTGATATGTATTTAATTCACTTTCCTAATCCTTTTATCCCTATCAAGAGAAACATGGGGCTATTGGAGGAACTTCTCACTGAAGGTAAAACACGATATATTGGAGTGAGTAATTTCTCTGTAAAAAAATTTCAGAAAGCACAAGAGTGTCTGAAGAAGGCAGAACTTGTCAATAATCAACTCCGTATTAACGTTGGTCATCAAAAACATATCATAAATAATCTATCTTTTTACCAAAAACACGGCGTTACTCTTACGGCATTTAGTCCTCTTGGTCATCGAGGTTTAAAGAATCTTGATTTAGAACTAATGGTGAAGCTTGAGAAAATTGCAGAAAGACATAACGCAACCATCTACCAGATAGCTATTGCATGGCTAATTAATATTAATGGTGTGATTACCATCCCCAAGTCATCGCAGCTTAATCATGTAGAAGCAAATGCATTAGCAAGTAAAATAGTTTTATCTTCCAACGAAATGAACCTAATCACCCAGAGTCATATGAAATAGTTAGAATCTATCTTCCTTCTTTTTTTAAAAATTAAATCATTTTAAAAAATTAGTGTTTGTAGGGAGGATTTCAATTTGTATTTATTTATAAATTTAATACTTTTTATTCTTTATATCGGTCTAGGCTATAATAAAAGCTAAGTCATCCTAAATATTCTTTAAATAGAACCATATATCTCTTAACAATGCAATTTAACGTGAAAAAAAGAGATGAACTCTCAAGAATCGGGGAATTATTAATAGATGATAAAAGGATTGTAACACCAAATATTTTATCAGTTAATACAAACCGTTTCAAAGCATTTGATAAAGCAGATATAATACTCTCAAATGATAAAGTTAAAACAAATAAACCAGTATTAAAATTTTTACAAACGCCTTTAAAAATAGATGAAAAAAATTTTTATTATATAGATGAAAAAACAGGATTTGTAATTATTGAATATGCTTCTCAGCTTTTTAAAAAATCTAAAAACTTTATAGATTTAATAATAAACGTTAGGAAAAAAATAGGCTATGAAAAAATAATTTATACACCTGCAATTGCAATGCCTTCAAACCTTGCACTTTTATGTTATATGGGTATTGATTTTTTTGATACAACAAGTGCTATTATTGCTGCAAGAAACAAAAATATTTTTTTTGCTGATGGTGAATATAATATAAAAGATCTAATAGAACTACCTTGTAACTGTCCAATCTGTAATAATATAAACAAAAAACCTTCAGAACTATCATTTGAAGATATACTAAACCATAATTACTATATGCTTTTTAATGAACTTAAACAAGTAAGAAACATTATAAAAACAGGTGATCTTAGAAATTATGTTGAAAAAAAAGTCAAGACAAATACATTGTATGTTACTATTCTTAGAAACCTTGATATGAATTATTATGAATTTTTGGAAGAACAAACCCCTGTAGTAAGTAATAAAACTATTTTTGCTACATGTTCTGAATCATATAGCCGATCTGAAATAAAAAGATTTCAAAGTAGGGTTTTGAATCGTTATTGTAAACCTGATTGCACAAAAATACTACTTCTCCTTCCTTGTTCTGCTAAAAAACCTTATTCTTTTTCAAAGACACATAAATTTTTTAGAAGAACGATACTGGAAACAAGTAATCCTGATATTATTCATGAATTAATTATCACATCACCATTGGGTCTTGTACCTCGTGAACTTGAACTTGTGTATCCTGCTGCAAACTATGATATACCTGTGACAGGGGTTTGGAATGAAGATGAGAAAAAAATGATAAAAATACTATTAAAAGAGTATCTTTCTAAAAATAAATACGAAAAAATAATTGTGCACCTCCCAAAGGAAATCACTAGTTTTATAATAGATTTCATAAAAAAACCAATAATTACTTGTGTAGATAGTCCAACATCTGATGAATCACTTGAAAAACTTAAAATTACTCTGGAGGAAAACATAGTAGGTTTTGAAAAAATAGATAGATATGAGCGAACAAAACAAAACCTTGAATCGCTTGCATGTTATCAGTTTGGAAAAAACATTGCTAAAAAACTATTAAAAGATACAAAAATCTATGGTAGATATCCAGATTTAAAAATAATTGAAAACAACAAACAACTTGGAATGCTTACAAAAGACCGGGGTTTTATTTCATTGACTCTTGCTGGGGCAAAAAAGATAGAATCATATGAAAAGTATTGGGTAGAAATAGCAGATGATTTCATACCAAAAGGCTCTATTCTTGCACCAGGGATTATAAACACAGATGAAAATATAAGGATTGGTGACGAGGTTTTAATTTTTAGAAAAAAAAGCCTTATTGGAATCGGTGCTGCAGTTATGAATGGTGCAGATATGAAAAAAAGTAGTTATGGAGAAGCAGTAAAAATACGTCATATTCTTTAAACTTTTATTAGTGGTTTTGTTATACCACAGAATGGACAAGAAAACACTTGTATATCTTTTTGCAAATCAGTTCCTTCAGCCCATACTGTTATTGCTTCACCGCAGGTTAAGCATTTAAAATTTGCGTTTACTGATTTTTTTTCAGGTATTTCTTCTTCTATACATAATGGATTAGAAGGTATTACTCCAATTATTCCGCAATCTGGGCATGTCATTTTAACAGGTTTTTTATCGTTACTTTTTGATCTTTTAATTGCAAAAATACCTGTGCAAGAAGGACATTTAAAATGATAAAGGCCTCCTTTAAGAGTTTTTTCGAATTCTTCTATATTACAATAAAGCTTTTTTGTATCTCTTATTCTTACATATATTAAAATTAAATTAATTAATATAACTAAAATATATGTTAATATTAGATATGTTTTCCAGCCTTTATCAAAAGAAATGTCAAATAAAGTAAATAAAAAAACCCAAAAGTAAAGTAAACCCATAATTATTAAGGGTCCATTGGTTCGTATATATGTCATATTTTATACATTATCTTTTTATTTGTATATAAATTATTATAATTGTAGCAAATAGACAAGAAATCGAATCAACAAAAAATGTTGATTCATACATAAAATATAAAAAACAAACAATGTTTTCAAAAAAACTTGGATGTAATAAAAAAATGAACCCAGAAATACACAAATCAACATTTGTACACAAAAAAGCAGTTATAATAGGTAATGTAAAAATAGGAAAAAACTGTGGAGTATATCCCTGTGCAGTGATAAGAGGAGATGAAAACACAATCGAAATAGGTGATGGCACAAATGTACAAGATAATTGTGTTATTCACTGCGATATAGATCATCCTGTAAAAATTGGGAAAAATGTATCACTCGGACACTGTTCAATTATCCATGGTGCAACAATAGAAGACGAATGCTTGATAGGGATAAATTCAACTGTTTTAAACGGTGCAAAAATTGGTAAGGGAAGTATAATAGGTGCAAACGCGGTAGTAACATCAGATATGATTGTACCTGAAAACAGCCTTGTTCTTGGAACACCTGGAAAAATTATAAGACAAGATAAAGAGTTTAGTAAAATAAATATTAAAAATGCGGATACTTATAAAAAACTCTCACAAAAACATAAACAAGGAAAATTTGTATTATATAAATAATAAAATATGAATAAATATTTCTTAGGAAAACCTTTATAAAGGTAACATTTGATCTATTTTTATCTTTATCACAAAAAAAATTTGTGATTAACTTGACATTGTCAGATTAGATTTTTTTTAGGTTAACTCCTGTAATCAGCACAACACCAATAAATTTTCATCTGCTTTTCTCCATCCATAAGAAGGTGGATGGGATGCAGTATGAAGTTTAATG
>Ga0299915_10000415_pt1 | contig 32536 bp, 22 predicted proteins | sample RVTome_13_FD_200263 | JGI IMG/M metagenome (GOLD analysis project Ga0299915, IMG submission 200263) | Soil microbial communities from uranium-contaminated site in the Upper Colorado River Basin, Wyoming, United States - RVT92D227 (version 2) ...
CTTCGCCTCGCCCGCCTTGTCCTCGAGCTCCTTGCGGATGACGTTGACCTCGAGCTTCGCGAGCTTGTAGAGCTTGAGCTCGAGGATCGCCTCGGTCTGGAGCGCGTCGAGCTTGAACCGCTTGATGATCTTCTGCGCGGCGTCTTCCTTGCCGTCGCTCGCGCGGATGATCTTGATCAGCTCGTCGAGCGCGTCGAAGATCGTCGCGAACCCCTCGAGGATGTGGATGCGCGCCTCGAGCTGCGCGAGCTGATACTGGAAGCGCCGCTCGGTGACCTGCAGGCGGAAGTCGAGGAAGTGCGAGAGCGCCTCCTTGATCCCGATGCGGCGCGGCTGGGGCGCGGCGTCGGCCGGCAGCTTGCGCCCCTGATCGTCGTCGAGGAAGCCGGGCGGAATGAGGCACGTCATGTTGACGTGGAAGTTCGACTGCAGCGGCGTCTGCTTGTACAGATACGCCATCACCAGCTCGGGATCCGCGTCCTTCTTGATCTCGAGGACGATCCTCACGTCGGTGGTCGACTCGTCGCGGACGTCGAGCAGGTACGGCAGCTTTCGCCCGATGATGACCTCGGCGATCTTCTCGACGAGCGACGACTTCGTCATCGCGTACGGGATCGACGTGATCACGATGTCGGTGCCGCCCTTCTTCCGCTCCTCGAGCTTGTACTCGCCGCGCACGCGGATCGTGCCCTGCCCGTCCTTGTAGATCTGGCGTAGCTCGACCTTGCTGTTGAGCAGCTGACCGCCGGTCGGGAAGTCCGGACCGTCGATGTGCTTCATCAGCTGCACGTGATCGATGTCGCGCTTCTCGGCGAGCGCGATCAGCGCGTTCGTGAGCTCGCGCAGGTTGTGCGGCGGGATGTTCGTCGCCATGCCGACCGCGATGCCCGTCGATCCATTGACGAGCATGTTCGGGAACCGCGCCGGCAGCACCGTCGGTTCCTCGATGGTGCCGTCGTAGTTCGCGCGCATGTCGACGGTCTCGAAGTCGAGCTCGCGCAGGAGACTCATCGCGGGCACCGCGAGCCGGCACTCGGTGTAGCGATAGTGGGCGGCCTCGTCACCGTCGAGCGAGCCCCAGTTGCCCGAGCCGTCGACCATCGGGAGGCGCAACGCCCAGTCCTGGGCCATGCGCACCATCGCGTCGTAGACCGACGTGTCGCCGTGCGGGTGGTACCTGCCGAGCACCGAGCCGACGACGGTCGCGCTCTTGCGGTGCTTCGCCTCGGGCCGCAAGTGCTCGTTGTGCAGCATCGCGTACAGGATCCGGCGCTGGACCGGCTTGAGCCCGTCGCGCACATCCGGCAGCGCTCGCGAGGTGATCACCGAGAGTGCGTAGTTCAGATAGCGCCGTCGAGCCTCTGTCTCCAGCGACGCGTCGAGCTCGCCTGGGGTCGCCCCACCGCCATCACCACCACCACCACCACCGCCGCCTCCCTTGTCGCCCCCTTTTCCGCCCTTGCCGGCTCGTCCCTTGCCGGTCTTCTTAACCGCATCACCGTCGCCCGACGCGGGTTTCTCCTTCTGTGACGACTTCTTGGCCATGTCCGCGACGGCACCTTGCCCCGACTCCGGGAAAAGTTCTAGTTGTTCGCGCCGCGGCAGATCTTCTGTCCCTACGTGCTGTGGGGTACTCGCCATTTCCTTTGCCCCTCGGAAGGCCCGTGATATTGCTGCCCTCTGACTGCATCGTCATGAGACGAAGGACCGCGCGCAAGAAAAGGTCAAGCCGAAGCCTCTCGTTGGCCTCGGTGGGTGGAGCCCCCGCACGTCGCGGTAGCGGCTGGGTGGTGCTCGTCCTCGGCGGGCTCGTCCTGATCAACCTCTACGTATTTGTCTGGGACAAGGACACCTCGGTCGGAGCGATCGCCGACGCCGCCAAGGCGAAGCCACCCGCCGCGGCGCTGCCGTCTCAGCCGCTGGTGACGCCGGTGCCGCTGCAGCCCCAGTCGTCGAACGTCGGGGCTCCCATCGGGCCTCCCGGGACGATCGACGGCAAGGTCGGGAAGTCCGACACGCTCGGTCGCCTGCTCAAGAAGAGCGGCCTCACCGGCGCCGAGGCGGACGAAGTCATTCGCTCGCTGTCGGGGATCCTCGACTTCAAGACGATCCGGGCCGGCCAGACCTTTCACATCGAGCGCGGTCCCGACGGACGCGTCCGCAAGTTCGAGCTCGTCCTCAGCAAGATCCAGAAGGTGCGTGCCGAGCGCACGCCCAAGGGCGAGCTCCTCGGCCAGGCCGACACCTCGCAGACCCGCGTCGAGGTGAAGACGATCGGCGGCAGGATCGACTCGTCGCTCTACACGGCGATCATGTCCGCGGGCGAGACCGCGGCGCTCGTCGACTTCTTCGTGGACGTGTTCGCGTACGACCTCGACTTCTACAACGACACCCACGATGGAGACACGTTCCGGGTCGTCGTCGAGAAGGAATTCAAGGACAAGGAATTCCTGCGCTACAAGCGGATCCTCGCCGCCCAGTACCGGGGCAAGGCCGGCACGTTCCATACGTTCTACTTCACGCCTCCCGCTGGGGAGGGCGGTTACTTCGACACGACCGGAGAGTCCTCGGAGAAGACCCTGCTGAAGACCCCGCTCAAGTTCCATCGCATCACAAGTGGGTTCGATCGCAGGCGCATGCACCCGGTCATGCACACCGTCTCGGCCCACCTCGGCATCGACTATGCGGCACCGACCGGCACCCCGATCTGGGCGGCGGCGCCGGGGACGATCTCGCACCGCGGGTTCTCCGGGGGGGCCGGCAACCTCGTGATGATCAAGCACGACGGCGGGATCGAGACCGCGTACATGCACCTCTCCAAGTACGCCGACATCAAGGTTGGCCAGCGCGTCGCGGCCAAGACGGTGATCGGCTACGTCGGATCGACCGGCCTCTCGACGGGCCCCCACCTGCACTTCGGGGTGAAGCAGCAGGGTGCGTGGATCGACCCCACCAAGCTCACGCCGGTTCGGAGCTCGGGTGTGACGTCGCGCGACCTCGACACATTTCGGGCCGAAGTGGCACGCCTCGAGTCCCTGCTCTCCGCGATCAAGATCGCATCGTCGCTTCCTTCGGGCATCTGAGCAGGTCCCGCCCCACGGGGCGATCGGGTGAGCCGATCGACGGGTGCGACGATCGACGAACCTCCCTTGCCGATCGAGGACTTCCCCCTCACACTCGATAGGTGATCAAGCTCCTCGTAGGAATCCTCAAGGGTGCGGTGATCGGTGGCGCCCTCGGCTATGGCGCCTACGCGCTCGGGAATGCGACGGGCTTCGATAACCCGTGGGTCGTCTACGGCCTGATCGGCGCGATCGTCGGGTTGTTCGTCGGCAAGCCGATCTGGGCGCTCATCCGGGATAAGAACGCGACCACCGTGATCGCGATCCTGAAGTCCGCGTTCGGGTTCGGGATCGGCTGCGGCCTCTACGCTCTCGTCGCCAAGGCGTGGAACCCGGAATGGGCGATCGCGGGTATCTCGAATGTCTTCGCGTGGCCACCGACCCTCGGCGGCGCGATCGGTGCGATCTACGGCGGCTTCGTCGAGCTCGACGACGCGATCGGCGATGACAAGTCGAAGCCCGCGGCTCCGGCGAAGCGCAAGCTCCCGGCGAAGACCGAAGAGTAGAACGCCCTCGAGATCTGACTACTGGGGTAGCCTGGTTCGTGTGCTGGCCGGGTGCGACACCCGGCGATCCGCGTGGTTAGCCCGGCACGGAGGCTGCTCGTACGAGCCGCATGCGCGACATCCGGCTCTTCGTCATCGGCCACCTCTCGCTCATCGCCGTGGCCATCCTCGGCAGCCTCTAAGGCTTGTCGAGCGTCGCATCCAGCAGGATGCCGATCTGATCGACCGAGCCGTCGTAGGCCCCGGACGTGACCGCGCGGTCTCCGGCTCGAAATGGATTGTCGAGCGCGAGTGACGACGCCGACGCAGCGCGCGCGACCGACCAGGTCCGCGACCAGCCCAGGGTCAGCGTGAAGCCGCCGGCGCTGCCCTCGAGCCCGAGCCCGAGCGTGTGCCCGCCGAGATCGCCAAAGGTCGGTGATTGCTTGGTGCCCCCGACGCTGCCGACCGCATACGCGTAGCCGGCGGTCACCCACAGAAAGCCGTCGACGAGCTCTGCATCGACGGCCCCGCGCACGGCGCCATGGCTCCGCAGCGAGACGCGAGACGGAACGGTCTCGAGCGCGACCTCGACGCCGGTGAAGTCGACGACACGCATCCCGTAGACCGTCCACGCCCGGTCGGCCGCGTCGTGCGATGCGATCGAGAGCTCGCCGCCGAGCTCGACGACGAAGCGCTCGCCGAGGTACCGCCCACCGGCGCGCATGGTGAGCGGCTGCTTGACGTCGAGGGTGGCCGCCGGTGCGTCCGACGAGATCGACGGCCCGAGCGGTCGCGTTCCGATCGCGGAGACCTCGGCGTCGATGCGCGCGGTGTCCGCCCACGTCACCGAAGCGCCGAGCTCGATCGACGTATCCTCGGGCGCGACGAGCACGCCGGCCACGATGCTCGGCGTGAAGCGATCGGCGCCCGAGAAGCCGATCTCGACGTCCTGACCGGGCGACCCGATCGTGTCGCGTCCGCTGAAGCCAGCCCACATCCGGCGGATCTCGGTCACCGAGACTCGCGACGCCGCCACCGCCAGTCCGACCGCGATCGAGTTGCCGATCCGGCGCGCGACGCCGGCGGTGATCGTGTCTCGCCGTACGGCGCCGGCGATCCCCGCATAGCGGTAGTCGAACGCGACGCCAAGATCCTCCGGATCCTGAACGTCGCGGGGCCGGCGCAGCGAGCGCTCGGACACCGACGAGGTCATCGCGCCGATCCCGATCACCCACGAGCCGATCGATCCGAAGGCCGCCGCGTGCGGGGCCATGCTCGACGGGGCCTGATCGCGCGCGATCGGCGCGCCCTCGCTGGTGCTCTGCCAGGCGATCTCGTCATCGATGAACGCGACGCCCACCTGTGCGCGCAGGCCCTCTCGGCGAGCGATCGCCGCGGGATTCACGAGCAGCGCACCGCCGCCATCATCCCCGACCATCGCCGTGCCCGCGCGCCCCACCGAACGTGGTGATCCGTTCGTGACCACGAGCCCACCCGCGATCGCAGGGTCGCTTGCGGTGATCAGCGTGCAGATCACGCAGGCGAGGCGCACCGAAAGAATGTACGGCATCGCAGTTTCGAAGTGTCTCGCCAGGTCGCATCGATGCGGACATCGGTCACAAGACCTGCTCGCCTGCGTGCCGGCGATCTCGACGCCTGATAGCACGTGTCACATTGCCGCCGGCCGCGATGCCGTAGGCTCGTCGAGCCATGCTGCCTTCGCGCCGCCAGCTCCTGCGTACGCTCGGCTACGGAGTCGCCGCGTTGCCGCTCGTCGAGCTCGCCGCATGCTCGTCCGATCAGGCGAGCACCGGACCCGACGCGACGCAACCCGACGGCGGCGACAGCTGCGGATCGGCCGCCGCCGCGTGGGCCACCGGTGGCACCGCCGCGATGCTCGCGAAGGCCTGCTACCCCGATCCATTCGCGAGCGCGATCACGTCGTGTCCACTCGTCATCTGCCCGACGACCGCGGGGCCGTGCACCGCGGCCACGCCCTCGCGCGAGGACATCAGCGAAGGCTTTCCCGGGCTGCCGGTCCGGCTCGCGCTCAAGCTCGTCACGGCTCAGACCTGCGAGCCGATCGCCGGTGCCGTCGTCGAGATCTGGCACACGCAGGTCACCGGCGTGTACTCCGGCATCACTCCGAATCCGCAGCAGTGCTCGCAAGGCGACCTCGACGCTGCAAACCATGGCTACTTTCGCGGCACGCAGACCTCCGACGCGAACGGCCGCGTCGGCTTCGACACCTGCTTTCCCGGCTGGTATCCCGGCCGCGCGATCCACTTCCACGTGCGCGTCACCGTCGGCGCGGTGGACTTCATCGTCTCGCAGCTGTTCTTCGGCGACTCGGTCTCACAAGAGATCTTCGCAGCTCATCCCGATTACGAGCCGCACGGACAGCCCGACACGACCAACCAGACCGACGGCGTCCTCCAGGGCGTCGACTTCGCGCCCTACGTGCTCGACATCGCGCGGATGTCCGACGGGGCGATGCTCGCGTCGAAGGTGATCGCGATCCGCGCCGCGGCGCAAGCGAACTGCTGAGCAGGCGGCCAACTGGCCCGAGCGCACTGCGCCGCGACCGTCGCGGCTCAGAGCTGGCAGCCGCAGCATCGCTCGCCCGCCACGTCGCAGCTCGCCTTGCCGCTGCCGCACTTCTCGATCGCCCAGGCGTCATTCTTGAGCTCGGCGGCGATCTCGCAGATCCGGCCGGCGCTGTCGCAGATCGAGTCCGCGAGCGTGCACGAGTCCTTGCATGCCTCGCTCGGACCCGGCTTGCACGTCGGATCGCTGGTCGGCTTCACCGGCGTCGCGGACATCCTGTCGGGGCACGGCGGGTTCGCGCACGTGGGCGCGGGCGTCGGCGGGCGCTCGAGGTTCAGCTTCGCGAGGTCCGCTCCGATCTTCGCGTCGAGCTCCTCGATGCGGGCGCGGTTGGGGTCCGCATGGCCGGCCATGGCCGCGGGCTGTGCGCTCCTGGCGGACATGCTCTTCGAACTGCCGCACGCGACGATCGCGGCGAGACCCGCTCCGAGCAGCAGGGCGATCAGGATCCTCATGGCGTCGGGATCTTGCTCGCCGGCGGTGGAGCCGGAGCGTTGCTGGCCGGGGGCAGGACCACCGCCGGCGGTGGGTTCGCGCTGCAATTGCAGCAGCGCTGCTTCGCCTCGCGGCACGATGCCTTCGCGCTCGTGCACTTCTCCTGCGCCGGATCATGCTTGCCGAGCTCGTCGGCGATGATGCAGATCGACTCCGCGCTGTCGCAGATGTGCTCGGCGAGGTTGCACATGTCTCCGCACGTGGCCGGGACCAGGTGGCCATCGGCGCACACGCGCTTGGCTTCCTTCACGGTCTTGGTGCGCAGCTGCATCTCCGTCCTCGGCGAGGGATCGAGCTCCATCCCTGCCTCGCGCCGGAAGTCGCGGATCTGGATCCACAGCGCGGTGATCTCGTTCATCTTCTCCATGCGCCGCTGCCATCCCGGAGGCATCGCCGGTCCCGGCGGCGCACACGCGAAGATGAAGGCCGCCAGCGCGAGCCCGACGAGGATCGCCCTCACCGTTCCTCCAGGCGTTGCTGCAGCGCCGTGTTGATCTTGATCGAGCGATCGAGCGCGTCGATCGCCGCACGCTTCTCCTCGATCGACTTCGCGTTGGCCGGATCGTCGAGCAGCGCGGCGCGTGCGTGGTGGATCTCACCCTTCACGGTGTAGAGGTTCGCGACGAAGAAGCTCTCGCGCTGCGACGAGGCCAGGCCTTCCTCGACCGTCCTCATCGCCTCGTCCAGCTGGCCCTGACTGACCAGCAGCTTGGCGAGCAGCGCGCGCGCGTCGTTCCGGACATCGTCGGCCTCGGGGGCACCCGCCGGGAAGCGCAAGGACAGGATCTGGCGAACCGCGGCGATCGCCTCGAGCGACTTTCCATCGCTCATGTAGACCTTCGCCTTGTGGTGAAAATTCTTCGCCTGGGCGAGCGCGAGCATGAGCTCCTCGCTGATGACCTCGTCCGGATCTGCGAGCTTCGTCACGGCCCCCCGCGTTGGCTCGCCGTTCGAGCACGAGGTCCCGAGGCCGAGCGCGAGGACGAGTGCCGTGAACAGCACGCTGCCATGGATGAACAATCGAGACCTCATGGCTTTCCTCCACGTCGAGACAGGCGGCGCTCGCGATAGCCATCGAGGCGGTCGGCGAAGATCGAGTCGATCCGCGAGCTCGCGTCGCCCGCTCGTTCGCGGGCGATCGGACCGATCAACGAATCGGCCGGCCGTGACTTCCACGTCGTCGGAAGTCGCTCGGCCACGGGCGCGACCGGCTCCGGCGTGCGCAGCCACAGCATCAAGATCGCCGCAACCGCGACCAGCGTGCTCGCACCGGCGATCGCCCACGGCACCCAGCGCTTCGAGCGCGCACGCGTGATCGGCGTGGTGGAGAGACTCGCGCCCGCGCCACCTGCGACGGCCTGCCCCATCGCCTGACGCAGGCTGTCCTCGACGATCGAGCGCTGCTTGCTCGCCGCGAGCTCGAGGCCTCCACTCACGGCACGGATCACCGTCGCGACCTCGAGCAGCGCGCGGTCGTCGGCCGACATCGCGGGTGGCGTGCGGCCCGACAGCGTCTTGTCGACCAGCGTGGCGAACGACCGGGCATGTGCGAGCTCGGCCGCCGTCGGCTCGGCGTCGGGCTCGGGAACAGGGGCCGTCAGGATGTCGTCGTCGGTGGCCATCAGGAACCTTGCTCCTCGTCGGAGGCTTCGACGCGATCGCCGAAGTGCTTGCGAAATGCGCGCACGGCGCGAAACAGCAGGACGTCAAACGTGCCGATCGTGACCCCGAGGCGCTTGGCGCACTCCTCGCGGGGGAGCTCCTGGATCAAGCGTAGCTCGATCGCGGTGCGGTAGCGTTCCTGGAGTAGCCCCATGGTGTCGTCGATGCGGTCGCGATGGGCGCGGCGCTCCTGATCGGCGATCAGCTGTACGTCGGCGTGGGAATTCGGATCGCTCTCGACCGGAACCTCGTGCGCCATCGCGTCGACCAGCCTGCGCGAGCGCTTCGACTGCCGGTGCACGTCGAAGACCTTGTTGATCGCGATCTGGCGCAGCCACGGATAGATCGACTTGCCCTGCCAGGTGAACCGCCCGATCTTCTCGACGGCCGTGGCGAGCGTGTCGCGCAGCACCTCCTCGGCGGAGGACGCGTCGCCGAGGCGCGGCAAGATCACCGTGCCGTACAAAGGCTGTGCGTATCGTTCGAGGATCGGGCGCATGGCGTCGAGGTTGCCCTGTTGAGCCTCCTCGACCAGGCGTTGCTCTTGCTCGAGCTCGACGCGTTGCTGATCGCCAGCGGGTTCGGAGGCCACGGACACCTATCCAACGCCGAGTAGTGGCCGCATCTTACACACGCCTGGCACGGGTCCCATCGTACCGGACCTCGACCAGCTCGAGCCCGTGGGCGGGAGCCGTGATCCCCGCCGTGGTGCGGTCCCCCGACGCAAGGATCTCGGCTACTTGAGCTGCCGGCCGCTTCCCCGTTCCAACCTCGGCGAGGGTCCCGACCAGGATCCGCACCATGTTCCGCAGGAACGCGTTCCCCCGGACGTCCACCACGAGCCGCGAATCGGCGTCCGGAGCAGTGATCGCGATTGCATCGAGGCGCCGGAGCGTGGTCTTCGCCGCGCAGCCGGCGGCGCGGAATGCGGAAAAGTCGTGCTCGCCGACCAGCGTGGCCGCGGCCTCCCGCATCGCGGTGGGATCGAGCGGCTCGGGATGGTGCCAGGCGCGATCGTGCCAGAGCGGCGATCGATCCGCGCGCGTCAGGATCGTGTAGCGGTAGTGCTTGCCGGTGGCCGAGTGCCGCGGGTGGAACTCGTCGTCCGCTTCGGTCGCTTCGCGTACGGCGATCGAGTCCGGCAGCATCGAGTTGAGCCCCCGACGAATGCCGTGGAGCGGGATCGATCGCTCGGTGCGAAAACTCGCGACCTGCCCGCGCGCGTGCACGCCGGCGTCGGTGCGCGATGCGCCGGTCACGATCGTCGCGTGCTGCAGCATCTGCGCGAGCGCGTCCTCGAGGTGCGCCTGTACCGTCGGGCCGTTCGCCTGCCGTTGCCAGCCGCACAGCGAGGTGCCGTCGTACTCGACGACCAGCCGGATGTGACGCACGGTGCTTTGTACTACGGGCGGGCGGTGCGTCGAGTGCATCGCCGGCATTGACTCGAGCGCCGACGACGAACGACGCTGGCACCATGATCTGCCCGCGTTGTGGGACCCCGCTTGCCTCCCGCGGCGACGAGCGCTGGCGCTGTCCGAAGTGCCGCGGCGCGGCCGTGGTCAGCTCGCAGTTCGTGCGCGAGCTGCGCCGGGTCGCTCCCGATCTCGTGCCCGCCGACGAGGATCCCCCGATCTTGACCGATGCCAGGCGCCAGGCGGCGCCGAGGCTGGTGTGTCCTGCGTGCGGCGAGCCGATGGAGCCCGTGCTGCTCGCGCACATCGACCTCGATCGCTGCTACCGCGATCACATCTTCTGGTTCGATGACTTCGAGCATGACGCCGTGCTCGACGTGGCGAAGCGCGAGCAGGCGCGGCAGGTCCGAGGGGTGCTGCGCTCGCTGTTCCCCGATTAGTCTTGTTTTGTTGGGGACGGGATGCGATGCACGCGGTCATGCGCAAGCTGATGCTCGTCGGCCTCGTCGGTTGTTGGACCGGATCTGCGAAGCCGGCGGACCCACCGAGGCCGAACCCGAGTCGCACCGCCGATAGCGAGTACGGGGGAGCGACGTACGGGGGCGCGACGTACGCCGCTGGGCTCCTGGGCGCGACCACACTGCAACAAGGCGGCGCGTTCGCCTCGCTGACCGGCACCGGAGACATCAGCAGCGGGTTCGACGATACGGACCTCTACGGAGGCTTGACCGGCTCTGGAAGTGGGGTCTCGGGCGTGGGGACGATCGGGACCGGTGGCTACGGCGTCGGCACTCTCCGAGGCGGAATCAGACAGCCGAACTCGACCGTGCCGAGGATCTCGGTAGGTCAGCCGACCGCGGATGCCGGGCTCGACAAGGCGATCATCCGGCGATACATCAAGCGCAACATCCAGAAGATCCAGTACTGCTACGAGAAGGAGCTGGTCGCGAACCCCTCGCTGGCCGGCACCGTCAGGATGAAGTTCACCATCGGCGTGGACGGGATCGTGACGAGCTCGAGCGGGAGCGGGCTGGCGCCCGTCGACGGCTGCGTCGCGGCCGTGATCCGTGGCATCGAGTTTCCGAAGCCGGCGGGCGGCGGCGCCGTGACCGTCGTCTATCCGTTCACGTTCCAGCCCGCGTAGCCGCGACTTCTGCTGCGGATGGCGCCGCGAACCGCACGCGGCTGGTCAGAAGCCCCACTCGACGCCGAGGGTCAGCGAGCTCTGGCCTCGACGCGTATCGTTGTCGTAGATCAGCGCGCCGTCGTAGCGCAGGTACGTCGCGGCACGAGGCTTCGGCGGCAGGTGATAGCGCAGGCTGAACGAACCGGCCGGCCCCGCGCCTTCCCCGAAGTGGAACCCGAATCCAACGCCGACCTCGAGCCAGCGTGCGATTCCGCGGCGCGCGAACGACACCAGCGCATGACCCGCGACGTCCTTACGGTCGACGAGCCACAGCGCGCCGTCGATCCCGGCCATGGTCCGCGACCCGATGCCAAGCTCGAGTCGCGTGCCGAGCGCGAGCAACGAGGTCGTCTCACCACGCGATCGCAACACGCCTCCGGCGAACGACGGCGCGATGCGGAACCGACTCCGGCGCCCTTCCGACGACATCACGGTGAGCTCCGAATCGGACATCGAAGCTCCGATCGCGCTGCGGGGTGCCGCCGGCGAATGCCCGCGGCTGTCCTCTTCGAGGTTTTCCTCGTCATCGCCGCCACGCCGGTAGTCCCTGCTCTCTGACTCGGGTGCCGGCTGCGGGACGGACCCGGTCGCGCTCGTAGTGCCAGGCGACACCACCTCCGGCTTCCTCGCTTGCTTCTTCGGCTCGCGCTTCGACGTGTCCTCGGTCTTCTTGTCCCGCTTCGGCGAGTCGTCCGCCGGTTTACCGCGTGGCGCATTCGGCTTCGAATCCGTCGTCGTCACATCGCCGCCCTCGCCGACCGCGGCGCCCTTTGCGACCCCATCGCTCTGCCGCGCAAAGCCGCCCGAGATCTCGACCGTCGTCTGCCTCTTCACCTGCTGCCACTTCATGCCCGCGGGCACCGAGACCGGAATCGAGATGCTTCGCTTGACGCCGCCTTGCACGACGACCTCGTCACCGATCGCGACCATCGACGTGTACGGCGAGACCAGCCCGTACCGCAGCGCGTGTGCCGTCACCACGTTCGCACTCGACTTCGCCGCGACCAGCTCGTCGAGCCGATTGCGTGCCCAGCGTCGAGCAAGTGGCCCCATCGCGGTGGTCGCGCCGTCGACGGCACGCCCGGCCGGCAGCGTCTCGATCGCGAACAGCTCGCCACGTGCCCGCGCATTCGCCGTCTGCGCACGCTTCACGCGCGCGAACACGATCGTCGCCTGGCCGGCGCCGAGTCGCGGCAGCGTTCCGGGCACGACATCGTTCGCGGCGAGCGTGCCCCACGTGACCGTGAGGGCGGCCGGCGGACTCGACGCATCGGCGAGCGCGGCCTTCGCGAGCGCATGGAGATCGTCGCCGGGGATCGCGAACCGCACGGTTCCACCGCTCGCCGCCGCGAGCTGCAGCAGCAATCCACGCGCCGGTGCTGGACCGACGCCGATGACATGAACCGGTACGCCGAGCTTCGCGGCGGCCGCGATCGCCGCCCGGTCGTCGGCCACGAGCCCGCCGCTGACGAGCACGATCGGCGCACCGTCGGGACGCGCCGAGGCGAGCACGCGAGTCAGATCGAACGCGACCGCGGGCGTCGTCCAGGCCTGCTCGAGGGCACGTGCGGCATCCGCCGGCATCCCCCACGCGAGCTGATCGCTGCCGACCACCGCGACCCGATCCGCCGGCCCGAGTGCCGCGAGCAACGAGCGGATGAGTGGCCGCGAGACCGCCTCGGCATCACCGCGCGACGCCGCGGATCGATCCAGCATCAGCATGCAGCGCATCGATCCCTTGCGAGCCGTCGCGACCGGCGCCTCGACGACCACCGCCGCGTAGCCACCCTCCGCCGACTGCTCGACCCAGCCCGCCGCCGACGCGGACGCTCGCCAGCGCACGACCGCGTCGTGATCGGTCTTCGGATCGGTGAACGTCGCTTCGCTCCCCGCGAACCGGAGCTCGTGCGTCGGGCTCGTCACACCGGTGGGCTTGTCGACGAAGCGGATGCTCACCTCGGTCGCGCCGCCGGCACCGGGCGCGCCGCTCGGCGTCACGCGCGAGGCATCGGGCGCTCGATCGGTATCCGGTGCGCGTCCCGTCCCCGTCGTCGGCCGGTTCGTCGCCGCCCCCGGCACGTAGCGCGGCGCGACGACGAGCGGGATCACGAGCTCCCACACGCCGTCCTGAAACCGCGCCATCGTGTCGAACCGCAGCGTGACCTCGACGGTCCCCTTCGACGGAATCGCCGACACCGTCTGCGTGAACACATCCGGCCGCTCCTGATCGAGCAACCCCGCGCCCACCCCCGCGCGCACCGCATTCTCGTAGCGACGCTGCGCCTCGTCCCGCCTCTCGATCGATGCGCGAAACGTCCGGTTCCCGCTCCTGATCGCCATCGCCGACACCGCGGCATCCGGCGGTAGCGGAAACACGTACGTCGCTTCGGTCGCGCGGTCCGTTCGGTTCTGGAACCGCTGCGTCACCACCGCTTCGACGATCGGCCCCCGCACGGTGACCTCGATCTTGCTGTCGAGCATCGCGAGCGAGGGCCCCGCTCCCGAGTGCAACCCGAGGGTGCGAGGCAGCTCGCCCGCGTGCACGGCGCCCGCCGAGACGGTGAGCACCAACGCGATCGCGAGCCCCGGACGCATGCCTGGGGAACTTACACGCCCGGCCGTGCGCCCCGATCTACTAATGATGCGCGAATCGCTCGCCGGGCTGGACCGCGGTTTTCCCGATTGATTTCACGCAGCGCGCTGGTCTTTCACGCGGAACCGACCCGTGAGGCGTGGACGTGTGAGAGCGTCGGGGACCGTGAGTCGAGCCAAGGACGAGACGCTCGCGAGCGATGGACGGTCCGCCGGGTCGATCGGTCGCGTGTTGTTGGTGGTCGGAGGCGGCCACCTATCGACGCACCCGCTCGAGCCTGGAGCGACCCTCGTGATCGGCCGCGACGACGCCTGCGACGTGACGATCGATCACCCCAAGGTCTCGCGCCGCCACGCGATCGTCGTCGGTGACGTGCCGATCGCGCGGGTCGAGGATGCGGGCGGGACCAACCGGGTGAGGCTCGGCGATCGCACGCTCGCCGCCGGCGAGACCGCGGCGCTGGCGTCGGGGACGAGCTTCCAGGTCGGCCCGTTCACCGTCGTGTTGCTCGGGATGGCTTCTCCGATCGGGGAGTCGGCGGAGGGTCGGGCCGAGCTCGTCGTCCGCGACGTGCGGGCGGGGGCGCTGACCGATCTGATCTCGCGCGTCGCGGCGAGCGACGTCAGCGTCCTGATCCGGGGCGAGACCGGCACTGGCAAGGAAGTGCTGGCGCGCGCGCTGCACCAGGCCTCCAAGCGATCCGGGCCGTTGCTCGCGATCAACTGCGCGTCGCTCAACGAGTCGCTGCTCGAGAGCGAGCTATTCGGCCACGAACGCGGCGCGTTCACCGGCGCGGTGCAGGCCAAGCCGGGTCTGTTCGAGGCCTCGCAGGGCGGCACCGTGTTCCTCGACGAGATCGCCGAGCTGCCGTCGAGCGTGCAGGCGAAGCTGCTGCGCGCGATCGAGACCCGTCAGGTGATGCGGCTCGGCGGCGTCCGGCCGATCGATCTCGAGATCCGATTTCTCGCGGCGACCCACCGCGATCTGCGCGAGGCGGTGGCCGAAGGCGAGTTCCGCCAGGACCTCTACTTCCGGATCAACGGCATCACGATCCTCGTCGTCCCGCTGCGCGACCGCAAGGACACGATCCCCGCGCTCGCCCAGGAGTTCCTCGCCGAAGCGTCGGCACGCGGCCGCCGCGAACCGGCACGGCTCTCGCCGGCCGCACTCGCCACGCTCGCGCGTCACGACTGGCCAGGCAACGTGCGCGAGCTCAAGGCGGTGCTGGAGCGCGCGGTGTTGCTCTCGCCCGGTCCCGAGATCGCCCCGAAGCACATCGTGATCGACATGCCGGCGCGAGTCGACGGCGCGGCGACGCCTGCGGCCGCATCGCAGGACGGAGACGAGCGCGCCCGGATCATCGCCGCGCTCGACGAGTGTGCCGGCAACCAGACCCGCGCCGCGAAGAAGCTCGGCATCGCGCGCGCGACGCTCGCCCACAAGCTCGCGCTGTTCGGGATCCCGCGTCCGCGCAGCTGAGCCCCCGTGCCTCCGCGCACGCCGAGATCTCGTTCGATGTCACGGCGTGCTGCGCGCAGCCGGCCCACGCAGCGCGCTCGACGCACGCATCGACGTAGTCGGTGCCAAGCGCGACCACCATCGCGGCGCGATGCCTCGTCGCGACATCATCCGGCAGCGGCGATCGGTGCAGGCGACAACCACGAGAGCGCACGCGGACTTGAACACTCCAGGCGTTCCAGCAACTGTCGTGCGTCGCACAAGGTCGCGTGATCAGCGAGCATGCACCGACCCAGGGCCGATCGTCTGGACGAACTGTCCAGACGATCGCGAGGTCGAAGCTCGATGTTCGCGACGGAGCGCTTGCTCGATGTCGGCACGTGCGCTGCAACCGCGACGGGCATGCCCAAGAACTCGACCCTGCTATTCCTCGTCGCAGCCGCCGCATCCGGCTGCGCACTCGCCGAAGATACCCTCGAGACCGCCAATACCTCGAGCGAAGAAAACGTCTGGCAGTGGACCGACGACGGCCCGATCACGGCACAGACGTCGCCGTATCAGCCTGGGCTCGCGCCGTTCGCGAGTCGTCTCCACATGGCGTATCGCGGGAACGACAACGCCAACATCTACATCACGAGGTTTGATGGAACGAGCTGGTCGAGCGCGACCCAGGTTCCGAATCAGCTCGCCGAGTACGGACCCGCGCTGACGGTGTTCGATAACCGGCTGACGATGATGTATCACGCGAGCGGCCAGAACCGGCTGGTGATGACGACGTCGACAAACGGCACCACGTGGTCGAGTCCTGTGACGGCCGGAACGTCGATCGGCACGAGCACGATTCGCTACGCGCCTGCGATCACGGTGCATCAGGGCTCGCTTTACGCCGCGTACTGCAAGCAGCTGTCGAGTGGAGCCGAGAAGGTCCACCTCGATCGCTTCGACGGGGCGTCGTGGAGCTCCATTGTCGACTTCGCCGTGCCGGTCAATGTCGATAGCTTCAACTGCAAGCACATCGCGATCGCGACGCTGCCCAACGGCCGGCTCGATATCGTGTATACGGTCGCGTATCCAAACCCGTTCTGCTCGGGATCGGACTGCTGGCGCATGTACGAAGTCTCTGGCTTCGGCACGCCGAGCTCGTCGTGGATCCCGAAGCTGATGACGATGAAGAGCAAGAAGCCGCCATCGATCGTCTCGTGCGGCACGACGACGCACCTTGTACACGGCGGCTACTCGACGCCCGACGAGATGTGGTGGTCGTTCTGGAATGGCAGCAGCTGGAGCGCGAACGTGAAGGTGCCGGATCGGATGAGTGGTGGTGGCGCCGCGCTGGGGTGCTACCAGGGCACGCGGGCGGTCATGGTGCACAACGGCGTGGCCCCGCAGCTCTCGTGGTCCGAGTACGGCTTGTGAGCGGCGCCGGGTCCCATCCGCGCAACTAGCCCGTGCTACAGAAGTGGGGGGATGACTGGCGAGGCGAAAGCGATGGCGCCGACGGTGCCGGAGACGCCGGAGGATCTGGGGGCGCTGCCCGTCGGTCAGGTCGGTCGGTTCACCCTCGAGTCGGTGCTCGGTTCAGGCGGGATGGGGATCGTGTTCGTGGCCCGCGATCCGGTGCTCGAGCGCCGGATCGCGATCAAGTTGATTCGCGGCTCTAGTGAACGCGCAGAGCTGCGCTTGCTGCGCGAGGCCCAGGCACTCGCCCGGCTCAAGCATCCGAACGTGGTGACGGTCCACGAGGCGGGGACCGCTGATGGCAGCGTGTTCATCGCGATGGAGCTCGTCGACGGCACGAGCCTTCGCGCGTGGCTCGAGCTGCCACACACCTGGCGCGAGGTCGTGGCGACGTTCGCGCGCGACCGGTTTCGCACGCTCGGCCCCGAATCGAAACACGATCTCGACGAAACCGAGCAGCTGCTCGGCCAGTGATCAGCGCGACAGTTACTTCACCGCGACGCCGAACACGGCGATCGGCGCCCCGCCGGGCTTCGCCCACACACCGGTGACCACGTCCTCGATGATCGACACCGAGACTCCTGGCTTGATCGCCGTCGCATAGCGCGCGTTCACGGTCTTCGGCTTGGGTGCATCGTTGATCGTGACCGTCCCGTACTTGAGGCAGTTGTACTCGTAGTACACGGTGCCGCTCGCCGAGATCATCGAGATCGTGTTCGTGTCCTTCCAGTCGGTGCAGACCTGCTCCTTGCGCAGCTTCTTGGCGAACTCGACGACGGTGCTCGCGCCGCCGGGCCTCACCGCCGATACCACGCCACTCCCACCGCCGCTCGTCGACTCGCCGCCGTCGAACCACATCCGCCGCACCTCGGGATACTCGATCTTCGCGTCGCGATCGTCGAGCTTGATGCCGCCGGTCAGCAGCGCCGTGTGCGACGCCGTGCGCGGACCGCGATGACCCGGCCAGCGTTGCATCGCGCCGCCGAGGAACCGCACCAACGGATCCCGCTTGCCGCTCGACTTGCAGGTGAACAGTGCGACCGAGGCGAGGTATGCGCTCGGATCATTGACGAGCACGCCGACCGCGCCCAGCAGGAACGGCGCGTCTCGTTCGTCCTTGAGGTTCGCGAACTGCTTCGCCGGGATCGCGGCGATCGCGGTCTGGAACGCCACCCACGTCTTGTCGTCGCAGCCGTCGAAGGCCTTGTTCGAGTTGCTCGCGCGCGCGTCGTCCATCGCGAGCACGAGCTCGAGCAGCTTCGCGTCGGCGGTCCATTGCTTGCGTGCATCCGCCGCGATCGCGAACAGCTTGGCGTAGCCGGGATCCTTGGTCCCGAGCTGCTTGATCGCCGCGGCGTGCTCGGCGAGCTTGGTGCTCGTGCGATCGAGCTCGATCCGGATCACCGTGCGCTCGTAGCCGTCGTGTCGCGTGCTCGCGCGCAGCTCCGCGACGAGCTTGTTCCGATCGAGCGCGGCGAAGTCGGGCTGGCAGATCGCCCACTCGCCGGTCTTTCGGCTCTGCAGGCAGCGCTGGATGTACGCGAGCCGGCCGGTCTCGGTGAGCCGCGTGCCGAGCGCGTCGGCGAGGTAGTGCACCTCGACCTGCCCGCCCTTGAGGTTCGCGTACTGCTCGATCGGATCGTACGACGACCACGCTTGCTTCGCGTCGTAGCGCAGCGACGGCGCGTTGCGCTCGCTCGGCCGGTGCGTCGCCCACAGCGCGACCTCGGACCACTCGGCCTCGGTCAGCTCGAGCCGCTTGCTCCACTTCGCGCGTGCCGCCACGAGCTCGCCCGCACGCTGCTGGCCCTCTCCGCCCGCCTTGCCGCAGCTCGCGGCGACCAGGCCGACGAGCGAGGTCGGATCGTCGCCGAGCGCCGAGTCGAGGTCGCCGCCGACGATCAGCCGGTCGACGCCCGGCGTCTTGCAGAATTCAGGATCCGCACTCGCGCTGCTCGTCGATGCAATGACGAGTACGAGCGCGCTCAACCCAAGTTTCGTGTTGCTCACTGTCGAACCTCCGCGGCGGCAAGAAGCACCGGACATGCCAGCGTGAATCAGCCTGGATCCGCGCGGTTCGCAATGAGGGCACGGGTCACTGGACAGTTCGTCTGGACGATCTATCGCGAGCACGCGACGAGAGCTGACCGTCGGTGGCGCGCCGACCGTGCTCGCTCGCTGCGTTCCAGCTCGTTCCACCTAGATCGCGGCGGCATCCAAGGTGCAACGTAGGCGGTGGTGAAACGCGCATACCTGTGGACGCTCTCGCTTTTTTGTTCGTGTGGTTCGCGAGGCGAGGAGCAGCCTCTCGCACCTGCGGTGGTCGCGTCAGGAGACGCAATCGCCTGGAGCATCGATGCTCCAGGCGAGACCGAGCCTGTCGTGCTGGCCGCGGGCACGATGCTCGATGACGTCGAGTATCGCGGCGTGACGCTCGCGCCGCCGCGAGGAGCGAAAGGCGTCGTGGTGCATTACGGGGCGCCACACCTGCTCGACGTGTTCGAGACCGACCCGGCGTGGTTGAAGGCGTTGGACGCGAATCTGGAGCGGGTCGAGGTCGCCTACAAGCAGGCCACAGCGCTTCATCGCAAGTACGGTCGCGAACGCGGTGTCGCGAAGGAGGCAGCGGCTACCGAGCTCGCGGCGGCACTCCGGCGACTTCGGCAGATCCTCGGTGAGCTGCACACGATTCCATTCGACGCGGGCGCGGCGCTCGCGGCCGCTGACGGGCATCACAAACGCCGTTACCTGCCGGCCACCGACGTGGTCATGACCGAGCCGGTCGGCTCCCTCGACCTCAAGATGTCGCAGATCGAGATCCTGATCGCGTACGCGGACACCCCGGTCGGAGCCGAGCCAGTTGCACCATCGGCACCATCCACCGCGACGCTGCCGTCACGGGAGCTCGCAGGCTCCGAGCGATTCGATCGCGAGGTGCTCGCCTACGTCGGCGAGTACGAGAACTGGTATCGCGAGCTGTTCTCGCAGCACGGCGAGTTTCTGCGGCTCGCCGGCGCGGCGATCCGCACACCGTCGGCGCAAGCCAGAGCGTGCGAGAGGCTCGCCGCGATCGGTGCGAGTACGGCTGCGTGGCACCGCCAGCACGCTCGACCGGATCCGCTCGGTGCGCCGAACGCGTACCAGCTCGTGCTGCTTCGTCGCGCCCGCACCGACAACGCCGCCCGGGCGCTACTCGACCGCGTGACGACGTTCCTGCTGCGCGATCGCCAGGCAACCCGTTGGAGCAAGCAGTCCGGGCACCTCGCGGACCAGCTCCACTGCCCGTGAGACGACAGCCGCGCCGAGCTCCGCCGAGTGGTCGAGACGACCGTTGCCGGGAGCGAGGCTGTCACGACAGTTCGTCTGGACGTCAGCGGGCCGAACCACCAGTAGCCGCGAACCTGGCGACGCGGATCCGCTCCGGCTCGACGACATAGGGGCCGCCGACCGTGCCCACCACGGAGAACTCCGCGTCGCTCGCGGTGAACCCATGACGCCGGCCATCGCGTGTGAACAACTCGAAGCGACCGTCGCCGAACGACAGCAAGGCATCGTCTCCGCAGGTCGTCTCGAGCGTGCACTCCAGCATCACGCCGATCGAGTGCGCGTCGTCGCGCACCACCCACAGCTGATCGGCGGTCTTCACGTACGCGGTGCCTTCGCAGCCGACACTCACTTGTGGATCCTCGACGGCGAACGACCTGACGAGACGACCATCGCGATCGACGAGGTGCGCGCGCGCATCATCGTAGAGCAGGACGCCGTGGGTCGTCGCGACGCCGTACGTCGCGCCGGTGGTCTCGCGATGCCAGGTCCACACCACCTGACCGTCCGGTCCGCGCGCGACGACCTCGCCGGTGGTGCGGTCGACGATCAGGCGATCACCGACGAGCCAGCTCGAGCGTGCCGGGAAGCTCAGCACGCACTCGAGCGTGCGCTCGCGACGGATCCAGCGCTCCATCGTGTCGCGTGCGCTCGCCCAGAAGGCAACGTCGTCGATCGGCGTGACCTGGCGCTCGCCATCGATGCCGGTGCTGTAGGCGGCGGTCGCGAACTGCGCGTCGAACGCGGTGAGGGCCTGGACCGCGCCGTCGTCGTCGACGAGGTTCGAGATGATCCAGCCGTCGGCAAACCGGCGCACGGGCGGCATCCACGTCGCGTCGCTCGAGAATCGGCGCGGAAACTTCACCCGTGGCTTGCCATCGGGTTGGTGTAGCTCGATCCAGCGATCGAGCTCGCGCGTGTGCGGGACGAACTGCCACCAGCCGTCGTCGAGTGGCGTGACCGCGTAGGTCGTTGCCGACGGCGGCTGGGCTGTCGCATTCCCGTCGCCATCGAGCACCAGGATGGCGTCGCCGGCACCGGTCGCGATCGCAAACACGACCGCATCTCGTCGCGAGGCAAGGTGGCGAGGCGCACCGGCGAGGGGCAGGCGCCCGAGCCCGGCCGCATCGAGTCGAAGCAGCTCGTTGTTCGCGTGCGGGACCAGGACCAGCGCGGAGCCCACCTCGTGGGTCTCGACGAACCGGTACCCGGGCAGCTGGAGATCGATCGGGAACGCAAGCGGGGGCGGGGCGGCACGTGCACGGCCTCGGGCCTGGCTGGCGAAGATCTTTGCAGCGCCGTCCCACAGTGGCCCGCCGGCGCGGTGACCGAGGGCCCGTGCACGCGCGTCGTCGGTCGCACCCGGCGTGAGCGCACAGAAGATCTCGACCATCGCGCTCGCCGTCGTCCACACGGGTCCGTATGGCACCCGGTTGGCCAGGACGATCTCGACGATCGCGTCGAGGTCGCCGCGGACGAATGCCCGCTCGGCGAGCGCCGCGTCGAGCGGGACCGCGCCGACGTATTCGTACTTGCTGCCGACGTCGGTCGACAGCCAGAACCACGCCCCGCATCGGCGGCATCGCACCCAGGTCTCGGTTGCGTGATGGCCGATGACCTCGAGCTCATCGGCGGTCTCGACCCCATCGGAGCCGCGCACCGGGTGTGGAACGGGACAGGTCATGAGCGCCACGAACACTACACCCGGTGGCGTTCACCGAGGCGTCACGGGTACGAGCACTGATCGAACCTCGGTGAATCGAACTGCAACTTCGGTGCACCAAGGTGCCCGCATCGTTGGTTTTCGAGAGCCTCGCGATTCGCGCGAGCTGTCTGGACGCTCTGTCCAGACAACTCCGCGCCGACCGCCGACGCTCGGGCTGGTTTCACGTCGTTAGTGCCGGCATGGCGCCTGCACCCTGCCGCGCACATGCCCCCTCGAATGTCACTCTACAACTGTGTCGCGCTCGCTTCCGGTTTCCTCCTCGGTTGCATCGACGACGAGCTCGATCTCGAAACAGCCGAGTCTGCTTCGACCACGACCTACCCCGACTCATCGATCGCGATACCCGCGGACTTTCCGGCGAACCACCCGCTGATCAAGCAGGACCCGTTACATCTCGAGCAAGGCGAGTCGGTGGTGTTCCTCTCGAAGGGCGTGACCACCTCCTCCGATTCAGAAATCCGAATGCAGGAGCTCGGGATCCAGTGCACGGACTCGGACGGCCGCACCGTCGAGAAGATCCATTCGACGGAGAATCGTAACGGCGGTTCGAGCACGCTGCGCGCACAAAACACGCGACTCCTCTTCACGGCACCGAAGTCCGGCGACTTCGAGTGCTGGTTGTTTGCAGCGGCGAAGGACTTCGACGGGGTGAATCCAAGTGCCTTCCACACCTACCTCGCAAGCGAGACCTATCTGAGTCGCAGCGCCCCGAAGGCCGTCGGCAACGGCTGGCGCTGGGGCACCGAGAACGATCCCCGATACAGCGAGGATCCAGATGTCGTGCACGTCGGCCCCGGCCTCGGCGCCGGCACATCCGAGTACGCGCTCCGTTCCCGTCGCTTCCAGGTGCCCGCCGATCTGCCATCCATCGACGCGCGGTTCGAGCTCGAGCTGACCACGTGCAAGGACGGGAACCCCAACTGCACCTCCTCGACGCGAGGTTCGTGGTGGGACCGCTGGGACGGCTCGACAGTCGACCTGCAGATCTACGTCCAGCAGATGGCGAGCAGCACGAGCAGCACGGTGTGCAAGCTGACCACCTCCCCCGTCCAGCGCCTCACGATCTTCTCCGACGAGGTCCACAAGAAGGCGCACCTGGCGCTCGACAACGTGGCGGTGTCGAGCGCGTGCCCCGGGAGGACCTTCATCCTGAAGGCCCTCGTGACCTGGATCTCCGACAACCCGGTCCGTATCGAGCCGGGTAACGAGGGCAGGACCGGGTACTCGACGGGCTTCGCGTACGGGCACCAGTGAGCACGCACCGTGAGGCGTGCTCGGCATCGGCGAAGCTGATCAGCGGGAGTCCTACCGCTTCCGTTTGCGGAGGTCCACGAGGTCGCGCTCGGCCTTCTGGAGATAGTCGTCCTCGCCCGAGATCGCCGAGAGCCGCTTCCGGGCGTCGAGCAAGGCGGTCTCGGCTTCGGCAAGGCGACCGAGCTGGAGCAGCACCGTGCCGATCAGGTACTGGTCGCGTCCGGCCACCCGCGGATCACCGACTTCGTCGAGGATCGTGAGCGAGCGTTGGGCGAGTGGCAACGCCTCGCGGAACCGGTGCCACTCGGCGTCGAGCGCTGCGCACTCTGCCAGCACCGATCCGAGGAGCCACGTGCTGCCGGCCGGCGCCTTCTCGGCGATCGCGATTCCCTTGTCGCATGCGATCACCGCACGCGGGCGTTGCGCCGGATCGGCCCCGATCGCGGTGGCGTAGAGCACCCAGACCGTGGCCATCTCGACGTTGTCCGATCCGAGCGTGCGCTCGGCGGCGATCCGGCCCTGCTCGGCGTAGCGGACGGCCGACGGGATGTCCTCGAGCTGCTGGCAGATCCTCGCGAGCTCGAGTAGGATGCCGCCGCGTCCGGAATCGCCCGGCGCGATCTCGTCGAGGATCGCGAGCGCACGCTCGAGCATGCGGCGCGCGTCGGCGGTCCGGTTCTGGCCCGACAGGATCGAGGCCGCGAGCTTGAGGTGTGCCGCCATCTCGGACGATCGCTCGCCGTAGAGCTTGCCGACAAGTGTTCCCAGCTCGCCGATCCGCGTCCTCGCCTCGTCATACCGCTCGGCCTTGTCGAGCGCGGACACGAGGTTGTGGAATGCAGCCTCGGTATCGGGGTGGATCTCGCCGAAGTGTCGGCGAGTCTCGGCGAGCGCAGCGCCGCAGCGCGGTACCGCCTCGACCGGATCACGCGTGCCGAGGGCGAGCCGACACTTGCAGTTCGCGGCGAGGCGATCGCGGTCGTCCGGCAGAGCGCGCTCGATGATCCGATCGCACGCGACGCGCGCGTCGGCCATCCGCTTGCTCTTCATCGCGGCATAAAACTCCACGGCCGCCAGATCGCGAACGAGCGGAGCCGGCGACCCGGCGCGCTCGATCGCCGCGCGAGCGGCGGGGACGAGCGCGTTGACACGGTCCGCGGAGTCGTGCGCCGCGGCCACGCGAATCGCGGTGTACAGGACCTCCGCCTCGAGACCCGGGTCGCGTGCGGCGGCGGCACTGGTCTGCGCTTCGTCGAGCTCGGCGCGTGCGCGAGCGGCATCGATCCCGACGGTCGCGCGCGCATGGATCGCGAGCGCGCGAGCCAGCGGCCCGGGTGCCCCGAACCGCCGCGCGAGCTCGAGGGCGAGATCGGCGCGCTTCACGAGATCCGCTGCGCGGAGCTGGAGCGCGATGTCGGCTCCGGCGATCGAACGCTCCACCGCCTGAGTCGCCGGATCCGTCGCAGCGGTTCCGGCGACGCGTGATGCCGTACACACCTCGGGAGCCGGCAGGGCATCGACCGCGCTGCTGGCACTCTGCACCGCCTTCGCGTCGGGGTGACCGAGCGCGTCGACGAGCGCGCCGAGCGTGGCGAGCTCGCGATCGAGACATGCGGTGCGTTTGTCGAGTAGCTCGGCCGACTGATCGCCGCGCTCGTGGGTGGCGTGGCACGCATCGATCCGCGTGGCGCGCCAGCGATCGACCCAGCGATCGATCCCTGCGGTCACGCGCACCGCGGTGTCGCGCGCCGGCGCGAGCTTCGTCGCCTCGAACCCGGCGACGATCGACCCGCGCGCCTCCGGCGTCCACACCGCGGCCGACGACTCGCCGGCCATGTCGCACGACACCCGCGCGTCGCCGCCCGCTGCGATCGCGCCCGCCGTCGCAGCCCCGCCGATCGCGATCGCGCTCGCCACCACGATCGCGATCCGACGGCGCCGCCGCGGCATGCGCTCGAGCTCGTCGAGCAAGGTCGCCATCGACGGCCAGCGCGCCGATGGTTTCGGATCGAGGCCGCGGATCAGCGCACGCTCGAGCCACGCCGGCTCGCCGTGCCGCGCGCTCGGCGGCCGCCGTCGACCTTCGGCGATCGCCTGGACCACCTCGGCGCCGCGACCGAATGGGTGCTCGCCGTAGACCGCCTCCCACAGCGACACGCAGAACGCGAACTGATCTGCGCGCGCGTCGATCACACCGCCGAGCAGCTGCTCGGGCGCCATGTACGCGGGCGTGCCGAGCACCGCCCCGGTCTCGGTCAGTGATACGTCGAGCGAAGGCGTTGATCCCGCTCTCGCCACCTCGTCTCCCACGACCCCGACGAGCCCGAAGTCGCCGACCTTCACGTGGCCCAGCCCATCGAGCAGCACGTTGGCCGGCTTGAAGTCGCGGTGCACCAGATCCGCCTGGTGCGCCGCGGCCAGGCCGCGCCCCGCGGCGATGAACGTTGCCACGATCGCGCGCCAGCCACGCGCCTTGCCGAGCCACTCGCGGAGGTTCGTGCCGTCGACGAGCTCCATCGCGATGTAGACGCTGTTCGCGATCACCCCGGCCTCGTAGACCGTGACCACGTTCGGGTGCTTCAGCCGCGCCATGGCCTGCGCCTCGCGCAACAGCCGCGCCTCGGCGTTGCCACTGCTCCCGCGGATCAGCTTGATCGCGATCCGGCGGTCGAGCACCGGGTCGTTCGCCGCGAACACCATGCCCATGCCACCCGCGCCGAGCAGCGCGTCGAGCGTGAACCGTCCGACCTGGCTGCCCGGACCGGGCACGAGATCGGCCGCGGTCTCGGGCTGCGTCGCCCCCGAGTCGATCGTGGACGCGAGCGCATCCGCATCGTCCCGCTCGCGGTCCGGCTCGCCCTCCATCCGAATCGTCATTATCACAGAACGTTCACGCCACGCGGCAACACCGGATCGTCCAGACGATCTGTCCAGCTATCCGACCGGTCGGCCGCAGATTCAGGTACTTCGCGATGGTCCGAGATCTGCGTAGGCCGGTGACCATGCGTTACTGGAAGCTCCTCGGACTGGTTCTCGGAATGGGTCTCGGCGTGATGCCGATGGCGCTGGCTTCATCCAGCGATCCGTTCGCAGGAGCCCTTCCCGGTCGCGACACCAAGCCACCCGAAGGCACGAGCGGTACGGATGCCGCGATCACCGCGCAGCAAGGCGCGGTCACCTATGCGTATCCGATCGAGCTGCCACCCGGCCGCAACGGGATGGCGCCGCGGCTGGCGCTGAGCTACTCGTCGAGCGCGCCGTTGCGCGGTGGGCTCGCGGTCGGCTGGTCGCTCGAGACGCCCGCCATCGAGCTCGATTTGAAGCTCGCGGGACGGTACCGGTACGCGGGTGAATTACTCGCCCTGACTCCGGGCGACGTCGGTGGCGGCACTCGCTATCGCCCGGTGTTCGACCGCGGGCTCACGCGCATCGAGCGCACAGCGAGTGGCTGGATCGCGAGCACCCCCGACGGAGTCGTGCGGACGTTCTCCGGCGCGGCCGGCTCGAGCGACGGCGCGACGCGCTGGAACCTGACGAGCGAGCGCGACGCGTTCGGCAACACGGTGACGTACAAGTGGGGCGTCGTCGCGACCTACGACGCGCACCTCGACTTCGTGCTGCAGTGGATCGAGTACTCGTCGAACCTGGCCGCCGGGATCGCGGCGCACGCGCGCGTCGTGTTGACGTGGCAGCCAACCGAGGTCTGCCCGAACGCGACGGTGCCGATCGGCGCGCGCTTCGATCACCATTTCGGGCGACTGCGGATGTTCGGCGCGCAGCGGTTGCTCGCGATCACCACCGCTGTCCACGACGGTGCGAACGGAGCATGGCGCGACGTGCGGCGCTACGCCCTGCGGTACGAGGAGAGCGAGCTGGCGTGTGCAGGGCTGGACCGACCGGCGCTGCGATACCTCTCGCAGATCGACGTCACCGGCAACCCGAGCGGCACGCCGATCACCGCGCCGCCGGTCAAGTTCCAGTACGGTCCGACGAAGCGCGAGCTGTCGTCGACGATCGTCACCGGCAGCGCGAGCCTCGGCGAGCGGGGGACCAACCACGGACCCGAAGCACAGCTGATCGACTTCGACGGCGACGGGATCCAGGATCAAGTTCGCGTCACGATGCCGACCCAGAGTGGCCCGCGCTGCCGGCTGCTCTGGCGCAAGGGCTCGTTCGGCGGGACGTTCGCGGCGGTCGAGCAAGAGACCGAGCTGCCGACCGCGGCGTGGTCCGGCGTGGCCGATCGGCCGGTCGATGGCGACGCGTGCACGATCGATGGGCAGCGCGCGTGGCGCCCGACCTTCACGTACGGCGAGAACCACTGCGAGCAGGGCGGCGTCCAGGTCAGCTACCGCTTCCTCGACTGGGACCATGACGGGGACCTCGACCTCGTCGCGAACACCAACGCGGTCGGTGACAGCACGGCGTGCGGAGACTTCGAGTGCCCGCAGCGCTTGCGCACCGAGAACGACGACGACAACCAGACCAACGGTTCGTGTCCCGAGGGCACGACGCTCGAGGGTCACTACGGGGATGGCACGAGCGCTTGCTCGTGCGACGCGGGTACGCAGCCGAACAGCACGCATTCCGGGTGCGATCCGCAGTGCTCGTTCGGCAGCACGTACGTCGAGGGCTCGGGGTGCGTCTCGACGTGCCAATCGTTCGATAACTGCCAGGGCGCTGATCCTTTCCCCGACGGTCCCGGCGGCCTCGGCGGCGGTGCGGGAGCCCCGTGCGCCGGAACCGTTCAAGACTCCACGGCGCTCCGGGTGTACGCGAACGACGATGGACGCTTCCATCCCGACGACCTCACCTATCACGAGCTCGCGACGCCGATCCCGCTGCCGCCGACGAGTGGCACGATGGCCGGGCCGTCGAGCGGGATGCCGACGCTGCCCACGTTCGTCGACATCGACGGTGACGGCTGGCTCGACCTGATCAAGCCGAACAACGTGCTCGGGTTCGCGAACCGGCTCGACGTGCATCGCGGCAACGGGCATGGCGGGTTCGAACCAGCTCAGTCGTGGACCCTGCCGATGTGGTCGCAGGAAGGAAACACGCTGGCCTACGGCCAGACCCCGAACATCGTCTCGCTGACGCAAGCCGCGCAGCTCGTCGATCTCGACGGCGACGGCCTGCTCGACATCGTGTTCCAGCGCAGCTCGCCGGTCGCATCCGAGGACGGCAAGCTGTGGGTCGCGCGAAATCTACAAGGCTCGTTCGCGGTGCCGCAGCCGCTCGGCGTGAGGCTTCCGCTCGGCCAGCAGCGGATCGAGATGGCAGCCAACTGGAGCCCGCCTGCGCCGCTGACGGCGGGCTGGCGTGCCGACGAGATCCAGTTCTCCGATATCGATCGCGATGGGATCCCGGATCTCGTCAAGCTCGCGACCCATTCCAGCGTCTCGGGCAGCTCGTCGAGTCGCACGATCTATCACGTCGGCGATGCGGCAGGATTTGGCCTGCTGCCGTCGAGCTGGGAGCCGATCGAGCGGCTCGTCCGCGCGATCAACTCGAGGGCCTGGTACCGCACGAGCGACTTCGTCGACCTCACGGGCGATGGCAGGCCCGATCTGGTGACGTTCGACATCCACGGCATCGCCACGATCCACACGGACACCGCTAGCGATCCGGAGCGGCTGCTCGTCTCGATCGCGAACGGGCGCGGCCGGGTCACGCGGTTCACCTATGGCGCCACGACCGACCCCGCCGTCGCCGATGCGCCGGTTGGTCGTAACGAGCCGCGCTGGGTGGCGCGCACGATCACCGTCGAGCCAGGCGCCGGACAGCCATCGATGACGAGCACGTATGACTACGGCCGCCCGCAGTTCGGCCGCGAGTCGACCGACGACGTCGAGCCACGGTTCTTCGGGTTCGATCGCGTGACGATCGACAAGTCCGGCCAGGATGGCGCGCTGTCGGCGCGCACGGTGCAGGAGCTGTCCTACGCCGGTGATCCCACCGGTCACGTCGTCTCCGAGTGGACGTACCTCAAGTCGGGGCGCGGCCTCGTGCCGGTGCGCTACGAGACCGCGACGTGGACGGTCGCGCCGCTGCTCGCCGGGAAGGCCGTGTTCACTTATCGCGACACGCATGTCAGCCGCGTGTGCGATGCCGGCGCATCGGAGGCCGCGTGCGCCGTCGAGGCCGAGCACGTCGCGACCACGAGCGAGACGTGGGTGCCGTGGGTCGCGTGGAGCGGACCGATCGCGTACCTGAACACCCAGTCGATCGGCGAGCTCCCCACCGGCGAGCAGCGTGTCACGGTGCGCACGTTCTCGGTGCGGTTTGGTCAGGCACCGTACGCCGCGACCGACTACCGGATCCTGCCGGCGAGCGAGGAGCGCCGCGCGTCGCCGACCGGCACGCCGCTGTCGCGTACCAGCATCGTCTACGACGTGACCGGGCTACCGATCGACACCTACGTCTACACGACCGGTCTGCTCGTCGAGGCGTCGCGCACGACCCGGACGTTCGACGCGACCGGAAACGTGGTGACCGTCAAGCGGCCGAACCTCGTCGCGGCCGGCAGCGCCAGCGTGACGACCACGATCTACGACGCGAACCGACTGTTCGCGGTGCAGACCACGAACGAGCTCGGGCACGTCGTGTACGAGAAGCGCGATCTCGGCACCGGCACCCTGCTGCGTCGCGAGGGTCCGCGCTCGCGCACGTGGACCCCGAAGTGCGCGACACCGCCGTGCGGGACGCTCATGGCCTATCAGCCCGAGGAGTGGAGCATCGATGGATTCGGCCGTGTCACGCAGCACCGCGTCGCGACCGACGCACCGACCGGCGGCTATGCGCTCGCGCCGATCGAGTGGATCGCCTACGGCGACGGACCCGCGAGCGTGCGCATCACCGAGCAGCTTCGCGATTTCGCGACCGCGGCGAAGCTCACGACGATCGATGCGTTCGACGGCCACGGCCGCGTGATCCGCCGGACCGTGATGGGCCCGCCGCAGACGTACACGACCTATGACTACGACGCGGGCGGAGCGCTCTACCAGATCACGTCGCACGATCCGAGCAACGACGCGGCGCGTGTGGCCTTCACGTATCGCCGCGATGGCCTCGGCCGCGTGACGCAGCTCGCGCGCCCCGACGGCACGCAGCAACGCGTGATCTACAGCGGCCTCGACGTCGAGGTCCAGGACCAGGCCTCGCCGACCGCCGGCCGAGATCAGGGCGCAGCTCCGCTCACGCGATCCGAGCACGATCCGTTCGGCCGGCTCGTCGCGGTGCACGAGCCCGACGCGACCGGCGATCACGTCACGCACTACGAGTACGACGCCGCCGATCGGATGACCCGCATCGTCGATGCCGACGGCAACGTCACGACCCTCGCCTACGATCGTGCCGGCCACCGCACGTCGCTCACGCGTGGCGACCGCACGTGGTTCTACGGCTACGACCGGGATGGCAACCTCGGGGTCGAGACGTCGCCGTTGCCGGCCGGCGAGCTCGATCCGACGAAGTACATGACGCTCACCGAGTACGACCAGCTCGACCGACCGCGTGTCCACACGCCCGCGCCGCGCGAGCTCTCCGCCACACGCCGCGCCGCGCTCGGCATCGGCCCGATGACGACGACCTACGATACCGGGCCCAACTCGATCGGGTTGCCATCCCGCCTGACACTTCCGTTCGGCACGATCGACTACCTGTACGACGTGCACGGTCACGTGGCACGCGAGACGCGCTCGATCACGATCGCGCAGGGCGCGACGGTGAATGCATCGCAGTGGGTCGCGCGCAGCTACGACGCCCTCGGTGCGCCGACCCAGGTGGTGTGGAGCAACGGGACGAGGTGGAGGACGAGCTACGACGCGCGCGGCCTCGTCGCAGGTGTCGCGTGGACCGAGCCCGGCGGCACGGAGCGCTCGCTCGCGAGCTACACGAGATCGCTCGCCGGGCCGCCGCGGTCGCGAACGAACGCATACGGCCAGCAGCGCGAGTGGACCTACGACATGCTCGGCCGGGTCTCCTACGATCGCGTGTCGATGACGACCACGTTCGCGGAGCGCACCTACGGCTACGACGACTTCGGCCGGCTCGGCACGGTGCACGGCACGGTCGCCGGCGACAACGTCGAGGCCGACTACGACTACGACGGTCGAGGCCGGCTCGCGAACGCGATCGGGCCCGGCGACTACTCGGCGTCGCTGGCGTACTCGCCCGGCGGCAATATCACGCACGCGAACATCGCCGGTGCCACCGACGCGCCGGCGCGCGATGTGAGCTACGAGTACGGTGCCCGCGATCCGCACGCCGTCGATCGGCTCGTCGACCCGAGTGGCAACGCGGTCGCGGAGCTCACCTACGATCAATCCGGCAACCTGGTCCGCCGCGTCGTCGCGGGCTCGACGTGGCTACTCACGCCGGACGGCGAGGATCGGATCCGAGAGGTCACGGGTCCCAGCGGGACCGAGGTCTACTACTTCGGTCCTGGTGGCGAGCGGCTGGTCGCGATCGGGCCCGATGGTGTGAAGTGGTGGTTCGGCGAGAGCGAGACCCTGTTCTCGCATGCCGGTGCGCTGGTGCGGCGCTGGCACCACGTCGGGGCCGGCGAGCCGCTCGCGCGGATCGAGGATGGCGTTGCCGTCGAGCTGCAGTACGCCGACGCGCTGCAGAACCTGATGGTGACGCTGTCGCCGAGCGGCTCGATCGTGTCGTCCTTCGTCTACGGCGGCTTCGGCGAGGTCGTCGCTTCGAGCGGCGAAGCGGATCACCGCCGCCAGTTCAACGGCAAGGAGGCCGACGCCACGAGCGGCCTGCGCCACTACGGCGTGCGCTCGTACGATCCGGTGCTGCTGCGATGGACCGCCGCGGATCCGAAGTATCGGTTCGCGCCCGATGCCGCGTGGGTGGAGCCGCAGCGCGCGAACCTCTACGCGTTCTCGATGAACGATCCGCTGCGCTACTACGATCCCGACGGGCGAGATGCGAAGGACGAGAGCAAGGGCACGATCTACGTGGTGACCGGGCTGCGAGTCTTCGGCCAGAACGGACCCGCGCGCGAGCGTGCACTCGACGCGACGTTGGACTACGCACGAGCCGCTGGATACACCGTCAAGGAAGTCAACTTCGCCGTTCTGAAGGACGCGGTCGCTGCGTTCGAGGATCCGTCGACGGTCGCGGTCGTTCTCGACGAGCACGGCAACGCAGGCCACATCGGCTTCTTCGGGAACGACCATGAAGGCGGCTCGCAGCAGATCACCCCCGAGGCGGCCGGCAAGCTCAACGTCAGCCCCAAGCTGAAGGCGACGGTGTTCGTGTCCTGCAAGGTGGTGCGGAGCCTGTGGGAGAAGTCGGATTGGGAAGACGCGCTCGGCGGCAAGGTCTACGGCTACGGCAAGAGCATCAGCTGGAAGGACGTCGAGGAGGACGACCTGATCGCGACGGCGCTCGAGAAGAACCTGCCCGGCGTCTGGGCGGAGCACCTCAAGAAGATCGTCGCGGGCGACACGGCTCGTCCAGCTCGGAAGCCCTGATGGCTGCGGCCGTGGCCGGTGCATCGACCGACGCCCGAGGCTACTGCGTCAGCTCGATGCCGACGGTCAAGCGCTCGGCCCCTGGTGCGAGCTCCAGCTGCACCCCGCCCTTCACGCCGTCGAGCTCGGCCTCGAGCCACCGCGATCCCGACGGCGCATCGGTGAGCCGGAAGTTGCCGTCCGCATCGCTCTGCGTCGTGGTGCCGTCGGTCCAGACGCGAGCACCTGCGACGCGGCGGCCGTACCGATCGCGTACGACG
>Ga0299915_10000416_pt1 | contig 32525 bp, 25 predicted proteins | sample RVTome_13_FD_200263 | JGI IMG/M metagenome (GOLD analysis project Ga0299915, IMG submission 200263) | Soil microbial communities from uranium-contaminated site in the Upper Colorado River Basin, Wyoming, United States - RVT92D227 (version 2) ...
GGCCGGACGGCCTCGCGAGGCTTTGGTCAACGTCCGGATTCTCGCTCGCTCGGCCGGACGGCCTCGCGAGGCTTTGGTCAACGTCCGGCTCGAGCAGCTCGGGCTCCCCGTCGACGGGCGCATCGGGATCGGTGGTCTCGAGCCGGCGATAGATCGTGCGCGTCGCGATGCCGAGGAGCTTCGCGGTGAGCCGCTTGTCCCCGCGCGTGTGGCGCAGCGTCTCGTGGATCACGCGCATCTCGATCTCCGCGAGCGGCATGCCGATCGGGAACGTGAGCGCCGATGCGACTCCCGCACCGCCGGTCGCGATCGTGGCATCGCGGATCTCGCGCGGCAGGGCGTCCTCGTCGATCACGGTGTGGTTCGCACGCGTGAGCACGACGGCTCGCTCGATCGCGTTCTCCAGCTCTCGCACATTTCCGGGCCAACCATACTCGGTGAGGCGCTCGAGAGCCGTCGGCGAACAGCTCGAAATCGCCTTGCCGTTCTTCTCGGCATAGACCTGCACGAAATGTTGCGCGAGCAGCGGAATGTCGTCGCGGCGATCGCGGAGCGGCGGCACCGAGAGCGGGATGACGTTGAGCCGGTAGAACAGGTCCTCGCGGAATCGGCCGCCTTTGACTTCCTCGGCGAGGTTGACGTTCGTCGCGGCGATGATGCGCACGTCGATGCGGCGCGGCTTGCCGCCACCGCCGAGCCGTTCGATCTCGCCCTCCTGGAGCACGCGCAGGAGCTTCACCTGCACGTGGCGCGAGATCTCGCCGATCTCGTCGAGGAACAGCGTGCCGCCATTCGCGGCCTCGAAGCGGCCGTCGCGCGCGGTCGTCGCGCCGGTGAACGCGCCCTTCTCGTAGCCGAACAGCTCGGCCTCGAGGATCGACTCGGGGATCGCCGCGCAGTTGACGGCGACGAACGGGCCCTTCGCGCGGGCGCTGTTCTCGTGCAGCGCGCGCGCGAGCAGCTCCTTGCCGGTGCCGCTCTCGCCGAGCAAGAGGACGGTGGCCTCGCTCGGCGCGGCCTGCATCACGATATCCATCGTGCGGCGCCACGCCAGCGACGTGCCGATGATCGCCCGGCGGCGCTTCTCGGCGAGCTGCGCCTTGAGGCTGCGGTTCTCGAACAGCAGCGATTGCTTCTCGAGCGCGTTGCGCACGATGCGGACCACGTGAGCGCGCTTGAGCGGCTTGGTGACAAAGTCGTAGGCGCCCTCCTTCATCGCGTCGACCGCGGTCTCGACCGTGCCGTACGCGGTCATGAGGACGACCTCGGTCTCGGGCGCGATGGTCTTGGCCGCGCGGAGCAGGTCCATGCCGGTGGTCTGCGGCATCATCAGATCGGTGAGCAGCACGCCGACCCGATGCTTGCGGAGCAGGTCGAGCCCGGCGTTGCCATCGGTCGCGGACAGGACGTTGAGGCCTTCGCGCCGGAAGATCTTGGTCAGCGATTCGACGATCGCGGGCTCGTCATCCACGACCAGGACGATCCCGGAGTCGGCGGAGGCGCGAAGCTCTTGCGGTTCGTCGTGGACGGCCGCGGAGCTACCGCCATCGACCTGGGCCGCGGAGAACCGGCGAAACGGAGACTGACCTGGCTGGTTCCACATACTCACTGCTGTCCATAACAAGCCGTGGGCCAGTCATGATTCCACTCAATCATTTGATTTTATTATGGATGATTGGGGTAGGCCGTGGATCTGATTGCCAGATTGGCAGGCCTCCCAAGCGGCGATGTCAGCGTGACACAGGCAGGACAGCCACCCGCCTCCGTCGCCGGCCAAACGTCCCCATCGTCGCACCAAACCGACCGGCGATCGGCGTGCCGCACCCCCCGCACGCGCCGGCGTCGAGGCGAGCTCCGAGGATCTCGTACCAGTCGCGTTCGATGACCGCGGTCCGGCAGCTCGGGCAATACGTCGTGTCGCCTTCGCGATCGTGGACGTTGCCCGTGTAGACATAGCGGAGCCCGGTGCGCATCGCGATGTCGCGCGCCCGGATCAGCGTCGCCGGCGGTGTGGCCACCACGTCGGTCATCCGGTAGTCGGGGTGGAACGCCGTGAAGTGAAGCGGGACCTCGGTGCCGAGCTCGCCCGCGACCCACGCACTCAGCTCGGCGAGCTCGCTGTCCGAATCGTTGAGCCCCGGGATCAGCAGCGTCGTGATCTCGGTCCACACCTCGGTCTCGTGGACGAGGTAGCGCAGCGTGTCCTTCACGGGCTCGAGGCTCGAGGCGGTCTGGCTGCGATAGAACTCGTCGGTGAACGCCTTGAGGTCGACGTTCGCGGCATCGATCTTGTCGTAGAACGCGCGGCGCGGCTCGTCGCGGATGTAGCCGGCGGTCACCGCGACGGTCTTGAGGCCGGCCGCGTGACACGCGTCCGCCACGTCCATCGCGTACTCGGCGAAGATCGTCGGATCGTTGTACGTGAACGCGACGCTCGTCGCTCCGGCCTGGCTCGCGGCACGCGCGATCGCCTCGGGACTCGCCTCGTCGGTGAGGCGATCCATCTCGCGCGACTTCGAGATGTCCCAGTTCTGGCAGAACTTGCAGGCGAGGTTGCAGCCGGCGGTCCCGAACGAGAGCACGCTCGTGCCGGGGTAGAAGTGATGCAGGGGCTTCTTCTCGATCGGATCGATCGCGAACCCACTCGATCGCCCGTAGGTGGTGAGCACCATCCGATCGCCCTCGCGCTTGCGCACGAAGCACATCCCGCGCTGACCCTCGCGTAACTTGCAGTCTCGCGGACACAGATCGCACTGCAGGCGTCCGTCGTCGATCGCGTGCCACCAGCGGGCGGGATGGGCTTCGTTCACGCGATGCATATAGCCGGACCCGGTAGGCCCGACGACCTGACCGTTCGCGCGGGGGGTGCGAAGATCGACGACGAGGATCGAGCTAGCTCGGCCGCGATTCGCGCGGCTTGACGTCCGACAGCCGCGCCTTCCGCAGCGCGCTCGGGATCTGTCGCGGCAGCTTCACCGTGAACGTCGTGCCCTGCCCGACCTTGGTCTCGACTCCGATCGTCCCGCCGTGACGTTCGACGAGCTCGTGGACGATCGACAGGCCGAGCCCGGTTCCGTCGCCGACATCCTTCGTGGTGAAGAACGGGTCCCAGATCCGTGGCAGCACCTCGGGCGGGATCCCCGGTCCATCGTCGGAGATCTTGACCTCGACGCCGTTCGTGTCGCCCTTCGTCTCGATCGTGATCGTCGCGTTCTCGCGGCCGGACAGCGCCTGCGCCGCGTTCGTCAACAGGTTCATGAACACCTGGTTGATCTGACCGGCGTGGCCGCGCACCCGGCCGACGTCGCCGTAGTGCTTCTTGACGGTGATGTTCCCCTTGAGCAGGTGCCGGAGCAGCTCGAGCGAGTCGTCGATCGAACGATTGACGTCGAAGTCGACGACGGACTCGTCGTCGGTTCGCGAGTAGTTGTGGAGCGCCGTCACGATCGCCTTCGTGCGCTGCGCGCCGCGCTGGACCACGCGGAGCATGTCGCGCACGTCCTTCGCAGCCTCGGCACGCGCGTCCGGATCGCTGCTATCGATCTCGTTGATCGCTTCCTCGAGTGGACCGACGGTGTTGACGATCGCATTCACCGGGTTGTTGATCTCGTGCGCGATGCCGGCGACCAGCTGACCGATCGACGCCAGCTTCTCGGATTGCACGAGCTGCTTCTGGGCGCGCGTCAGCTTGTCGAGGGTCTCCGCGAGCTCGCGGTTCTTCCTGGCGAGGTCCGCGGTACGCATCTGGACGGCGCGCTCGAGATCGAGGTTCACTTCCTCGGTCGAGCGCAGCTTGTCACGCAGGGCGCGCCGCATCTCCTCGAGCGCCATCGTCAGCCGCCCGATCTCGTCGCCCTCGCCACCGACGGCGACCGGATCGGCCAGCTCGCCGCGGGCCATCGCGTCGGCGCGCTGCTCGAGCCTGCGGATCGGCGCCATGAACTGCGCGACCGTGAACGCGACGATGCCCGCGCACGCTCCGAACAAGATCAGGAAGAAGACGAGCAGCTCCTTGAGCGGCCGCGCCATCGACTCACCACGGCCTCGATACGATGGATAGAACACCGCGATGTTGCCGAGCGAGTAGGCCACGCCATGCCACATCACCTTCAGCTGACCGGCGCGCCCGGTGAGCTCGGCGCCGCGGATCACGAGCAGCTTCGTCCCGCGAAACTGCGCGAGCACGTACCACGGCGGTTTCGGCGCCCCCTGCGGACCGCCGCCGACGGCGATCACCTCGTCGTTGTAGTCGAGGTAGTACATGGCCGGCGCCTCGGGCGCAGAACCGCTGATCCTGCGCAGCGACGCGCGTGCGCGATCCGGCGTCGGCGGATCGGGCTCGCTCCCGATGTCGCTCTGGATCTCGGAGCGCATCCAATCGAGCCCGACCTGCGATTGCCGGCCGGCGGCATCGTTCGCGAGGTTCTTGTACTGGACGAACCCCCAGAGCAGCGCCATGCCGCACGCGAGCAAGACGACGCCGCCAAACGACAGCAAGAGCTTGCTGCGCAGCGACAGCGACGGCGCGATGTTGCGGACCGGCACGCGATAGCGCTGCGTCAGGTGCGCGAGCAACGGCCGCAGCACGTCGCGGTGCCAGAGCTGCTCGTAGATCGCACCGGCCACGGCGAGCACGAGGGTCGCGATCGCGACGACCAGCGAGTCGTCGAAGTCGAAGCCGAGGTGCAGGTGAGCCACGAGCGCGCCGATCACCGCGATCAGGATCCAGACGAGGATCGTCATCAACGCGAGCCGGTAGGGCAGCGCCTGCGCCCGCTTGTAGATGACCGCCGCCGGAGGTGACACCTCGCGCTTCTCGCCGCGCGACACCGCGAGATACGCGCGGAGGTCCGCGGTCATGACGCGCGCGAACATCGACCAGGCCGTGATGCCGATCAGCGTCGCGAGCGGGAAGTACGTCTCGAGCTGGAGGAACTGCGTCAGCGAGATCGGGAGGAAGTAGTAAGCGAACGCGGCCTGCGCGGCGAGCACGCCGCCGGCGACGATCATCGCGACGAACGTGAAGCGGCGAAAGTGGCTGTCGTCGAACCGCTTGAGCGGCGATCCGGCGGCGAACAAGCGCTGGCGGACCTCGCCCATGATCTGCGCCCACCAGACGGCACGGATGCACGAGATGACGTACGAGTGCACGGCGGCGAGCGCGGTGAGCTCGACGACCCGCTGCCACGGCCAGCCTTCATAGATGTGGAAGAACATGCCGGTGAGCGCGGCAGCACCCGCCCACAGCCCGGTGCGAAGCAGCAGCACGCGCACCGGCCCCTTGAGCGTGATGCGATACGCCCGGGCGGCGAGCTCCTTGTCGACCCGCTCGCCTCGCCGACGGGCGACGACGGCCGACCACAACGGCAGGAGCCACGTCGTGATCGCGCCGAGCCACACGAGGCACGCGCCGATGCCGACCGGGAGCGCGGTGCGGAGCACGGTGTCCCCGGGGAGATCGGCGAGATCGAAGGCGGACCAGATCGGATAGGCGATCGCCAGGAGCTCCGCGACGCCGAGCACGACCGCGGGGATGAAGAAGCGCCGCTTGAACGGGACCGCCGCGAGCGACATGGCCATCGAGCTACCGGCATCGCGCGAGGACTCGCGCGTGACAGGCTCGGTGCCTTGGCCGTCGTCGGGTTGCCCGGTGGGCATGCGACGACAGGATAGCCGGAACCCGAGCGCTTCACCTCCGGCTATGATGGGTCGAATGGGCCGCCTTCGCTTCGTGCCGGGTGTCTGGGTTTGCCTGGTGGGCTCGGCTGGGGCTGATCCGATCGTCGACCGCGACTACGCGATCGAGCTCTACGAAGGCGTCGCGATCGGCGACTCGTCGCAGACCGGGACCGGTGGTGCGGGTGCGGCGCGCATCGTCGGCTCGGCCGGAACGCTGCTCAATCCGTCGGCGCCGGCGGTGCGCAAGACGACCGACAACGATCGCTGGAGCTGGGACTACCACCTCGACTTTCTCACCGGCCGGTACTCGTCGGACTACGACAACAACGGAGTGCCCGCGGTCGAGGACAGCGGTGCCTCGCTCGTCACCGCGGGGCTGGCGTTGCGGTTCGGCGACTGGGCCGGCGCGTTCACGGTCACCGCACAGACCGCGCCCGTCGACGGCGCGACCCCGGCGCTCGATGCCGGCGCGGTCCGCGGCAAGCTCGTGTTCGCGCGCTACCTCCAGGGTGCCGATCTGTCGATCGGGGTCGGACTGCAAACGGTCTCGTTCCAGCTCAAGCCGACCGAAGGCACGGAGCCGTTGTTCAGCATCACCGGCGCCGGGGCGGTCGCCGGCGCGACCTGGCTGCCACGCAACGAGAGCTTTCGCGTCGGCATCGCGCTCGAGAGCAAGATCGTCAGCGGCAAGGTCCAGACCGAGACCTGCGATCCGATGAACTGCCAGGGCTTCATCCTGCCCAACTCGATCGAGTCGCCGGCGCGTTCGATCATCGGGATGGCCTATCGCTGGGCGCCCACCGCGTGGAACCAGCAGGTGAAGCCCAAGTACCGCGACGAGCACTCGGTCACCTTCGAGGCCGATCTCGTCGTCACCGGTACGTCGGCGAACGGCAACGGCATCGAAGGGTTCGCGATGCAGGAGCTACAACCGTCGGGACGCACCATCACGGTGTCGCCGCGCGGTGGCGCCGAGGTCGAGGCGCTCCCCGGTCGGCTCCGCGTGCGTGCCGGTTCGTACTGGGAGCCGGCGCGGTTCGACAACGTGGGCGGTCGGATTCACGGCACGTTCGGATTCGAGGTGCGCGCGCTGGAGTTCCGGCTGTGGGGCCTGCGGCGTGGCCGGCTCGGAGCCACGCTCGACATCGCGGCGCGCTACCGCAACCTCGGGCTGTCGGTCGGCTTCTGGCACTGACGCTGTAGATAGAACGTGGAAAGGTGTCACGGCCCGGGCGACAGCCTCGGAAGAACGCCATGACGCCACTCGACGCCAGGAGGAACGCCATCAGAGATCGATCTTGGCTCCGAGGAAAGCCTCCTCTGGCGTTCTTGATGGCGTCTCGTGGCGTCTTGGCGTTCGATCTGAAACTGCGGTCTCGTAACGCTCGTATTTCCGTACTTCCTTCGGAGCTAGCGGCGGCGAGTGCGGCGCAGGAGCAGTCCGAGCACGCCGAGCCCGAGCAACAGCGAGCCCGCGGGCCGCGAGCCGGTCTCGCAACAGCCGCCCCCTCCGCCGCCCGGTGGTTGTACGCCGGCATCGTCGCCGACGTTCGCGCCATCGCCGGTGACCGGTGCGTCGTCGGAGCAGCCCTGGTTACCGCGGCGATCCTTCGCGCAGACGCGGAACGTGCCGTTCGCCATCGAAGGCGATCGCCAGAGATACTCGCCATACCAGACGAGGTCGACCTCGGTCCCCGCAACCTCGACCCAGACCCGCTGCCAGTCGTGCGCGCGCGACGGGCTCTGGTGGTCGTGGACCCGCGCGACGAAGCTGCCTCCGACATGGTCTGCGCGCACGACGGGCGGTGCGGTGTCGATCGCGATCATGTCGGTCGCGAGCTGGACCTTGTCGGCGAACGCGGACTCGCCCTGCCCTTGCACGAGGTCGAGCCGGCCATCGCCGTCGAGATCGGCGACCGCGATCCCGAGCGTCCCGCGGGTGTCGTTCGGGGTCGCGTTCGGCGAGAGCGTGAAGTTGCCGGCGCCGTCGTTGAGCAGCAGGCGATCGGCGGCGAGCGTGCCGGTGCCGAGCGCGCCGATGAACAGATCCGGGTCACCATCGGAGTCGGCGTCGAGCCACAGCGCGTTGTTGTCGTCGTTGGTCGGATTCGACCCGAGTCGCGAGCTGCCATCGGTGAACACGCCGGTGCCGTCGTTGATCAGCAGGGTGTCGCGAAGCTGGCCGCCGTCGTTGATCGTCGCGAGGTCGAGATCGCCGTCGCGATCGATGTCCATCGCCTCGAACTCGTAGTTGTTGGTGTTGTGCGGAAGCGCGGTCGGGTCATCAGTGAAGTGACCGGCGCCGTCGTTGCGAAACAGATAGCTCGTCGTGCAGAGCTTGCACGAGACGAGCGCGTCGAGATCCCAGTCCTGATCGACGTCGACGAGCTCGAGGTCCCACGACCACTGCACGAGCAAGGCGGGCATGTGCGTGGTGGTCGCGTCGGAGAAGCTCCCAGCCCCGTCGTTGAGGTAGAGCCGCGTGCGACCACCGGGATAGTTGTTCGCGCCGGGCGAGATCGCGCCCCACTCGGCGACCAGGATGTCGAGATCGCCGTCGCGGTCGACATCTCCGAACTCCACGTCGCCGATGCTGGTCAGCTGCTGTGGCAAGCGCGCGCTGGCGTCGCTCCACGTCGTGCCGTCGCGCGTGAACAGCTTGAGCTGGCTCTGGAACGCGCCGCCCGTCACCAGATCGAGATCGCCATCACCGTCGAGGTCGGCGGCCTTGATCACGCGCGAGAACCCTGTGAAGCCGCCGAGCGCCTCCGCGGAGATCTCGCTGCAGTGCGACCCTGCCGCGTCCCATCCGCCCGTGTTCTTCCACACGCGGGTCGGCTCGGGTGTCCCTGCGGAAGCGTAGTCGCCACCATTGGCGAGCAGGATGTCGACCAGGCCATCACCGTCGACGTCGGCAACCTCGACCTTGTTGGTCCACTGGGCCGTCGTGCCGAGACAATCGGCGGTGGCGTCTTGCCAGCGCTGTGCCGCCGCACTGCCAGAACCACCGAGAACAACCACCGCAACCACCAGGATCCGCATGGGGTTGCAACACCATCACGACGTCCCGCCGGCTGCCAGCTGCGTACGCTGACATGCGCACCGGCCGCTGCGTAGCGGGCGTATCGAACTGAGAGATGGATTGAGGGGTGGGCAGGCGCCGCAGAGGCTCGGAAAGGGGCACGTTACCGCTCATGAAACGGCGAACGTTCCTGACGGTTGCGGGCGGTGCCGGAGCGGCGGCGGTCATGGTCGGCCCCTGGATCCGTAAATCGCGCGCGGACTCGTTCGGTGCGTTCCCGGGAGGGACCGACTCGGTCCAGCTTCCGGAGAACCAGCGTGCCAAGAAGATCCTCGAGGTCTTCCTCTACGGCGGGCTGTCGCCGTGGGAGACGCTGTACTTCGTTCGCGACTACGGCAAGCCGACCGATCCCCAGTTCCCGAACTCGCAGTACTACACCTACGCGAACACCAACGCGCAGGTCGTCGCGAGCTGTGGTGGCACCGAGGCCGATCGCCCGTTCGCGCTGGATGCCAATGGCGCGATGGTCGAGATCGGACCGTTCGGATCGCGGCTCGACACGCGCGCCGACATCGTCGATCGCATGAGGATCGTCGTGCAGCGACACAACCTCGAGCCCCACGAGGCCGCGGTCCCGATGGCGCTCACCGGCCGTCCGGTCGGGCAGCCGAACGCGGCGGGGCTCGGCGCCCACGTCCAGCGCGCTCGGCTCGACGCCAACCTGACGCCGGAGCGCGCCTCGCCGCACTCGTACGTGTTCTCGACCGCGGATATCTCGAGCGACAACGTCGCCGCGGCGGCCGCGGCCGGGACGCATCCCGGCGCCGCACGACCGCTGCTGATCAAGACGAACAGCTCCGGCAGCATCACGAACCTCCTGGCGCGCGGCACCGTCGGCGCGAATCGCGCGAACCACGACGCGCTCGTGCAGGCGTATGTCGATCAGTACCAGGGTCGGCTCACCTGGCCAGGTCAGGGGCGCGTCCGCAGCGCCCGCACCGACGACATGATCATCGCGCACACGACGGCGACGAAGTCCGACGCGATCCGCGCGGTCCTCACCGACGACCTGTTCGCGAGCAAGACGAACCGCGCGTGCGCGAGCCCGCTGCGAACGAGCCTCCCGCACATCGGCCTCAACGCCGCCGTCGGGCTGCTCACGCATCCGAGCGAGCCCGCATCGTACGTGTGCGTGAGCGATGTCGGCCTCGAGCGCGCCTCCGGCGGCGGCGGCTACGACACGCACAGCGGCAATGCCGTCGACACCGGGATGAACTTCGACAACCTGCTGCACGCGCTGATCGGGATCATCAACGCTCCGGGCGAGACCGATCCGAGGAAGCTGTCGCTCGACGACACGCTGATCATCCTCAACACCGAGTTCGGCCGCACGCCGGGCCGGCAGGACGCGAGCGGCCGCAATCACCACCCGTACGGGTACGCGACGGCGTTCATCGGCGGGCCGATCACGACCGCGCAGCGTGGCGTCTCGGGCGCGATCGGACGCGATGGCTCGGCCGATACATTCGCGACCCCGGCGGAGAACCGGATGGCCGCGCTGCTCGCGATGGGCATCTGGCCGTTCGCGGCGGAGAGCTTCAACGTCGCCGATGCACCGACCGCCACGAACGAGCTCGATGCTGCGCAACGAGCCATGACCAAGTTCCTCGGGAGGACCGCGTGAACAAGCTCACGACCGTGGTCCTCCTGTCGATCACCGCGTTCGCCTGCGGCGGCAAGGGCGGCGACGACGCTCCCCCCGACGCGAACGACGACAACACGGCGTTCGATGGCTGCGACGGCGACCCGCAGTCGTTCGTGCGCCAGAGCTTCCTCGCGCTCGACGGCAGACGCCCCAAGAGCCAGGCCGAGGTCGACGTCTATGTCGATCTCTACAGCTCGGCGAAGGAGCGCGGTGACGATCCGGCGGACGTGGTCGCACGCGCGATCATGAGCCGGCCCGAGTTCGCCGAGCGCTGGGTCGACGCGCTGATGGACGCGCTGCACGTGCAGCGGCTCGACATCCAGACCGAGGCCTCGTGCTGGGATCAAGGCACGCGCGCCACGACGACGGCCGCGCTCGCGACCGCCGTGCGCGACAAGGTCGCGACGCAGTCGGCGGACGGCTCGAGCTTCACGATGGTCGATCTCGCACGCAGCTCGATCGCGCTCGACGATCTGTCGCCGATCTATCGCGGGCAGCTGTTCTCGCTGGTCTCCCATCCGATCCCGGCGGCCAACGTCGGGGCCGTCGAGGCCGAGCTCGCCCGCCGTGCCGATTTCGGCGCGACGTTCGAGGGCAGCTTCATCAATCGCGACATCGTCTGCCTCGGCTGCCACAACAGCGAAGGCGCGGTCACCGACCGCGACGATCCACTCACCGATCGGCACTGGCCGGTGCCCGGCAATCCCGAGAAGGCGGTCTACGGATCGCCGCAGGGTGTCGCGATCGAGCGCGCGCACGCGGTGTTCCGCGTCGATAGCTTCGTCGAGGACGGCAGCACGCGGCCGTGGGGCTGGAGCGGCCAGTGCGGCCAGTTCCGTGCGCCGGCAAGCGTGCCGAACGACATCGCAGGCATCGACGCGAAGCTCGCGAGCGCCACCGGCCTGCGCGCGACCGTGTTCGACGTCGAGGCATCGCTCGCGCGTGGCTTCGCGGCGCTGCGGGCCGGTGCCCCGACCACCGACATCACGGATCCCGACGTCGCGCTCGCGTGGCTCGTGACGCTGAAGATCACCGAGGACATCTGGAACCAGGCCACCGGCACGCGGCTCACCATCGCGAACTACTTCCCGCGCAACCAGGCCTCGAGCGAGCTGCTCTACTCGCTCGCGTCGAAGTTCGTGTCGTCGGGGTTCTCGCTCAAGACGCTGCTCGTCGCGATCGTCTCGAGCGACTACTTCAACCGCCGCCCGCCCGAGCTCAAGTGCGGTCCGTCGCCGTATACCTATCCGAACGTCTTCGATCCGTGGGTGATCGCCGACTCCGATCCGGGGCGCCAGCTCAACGGACCGGGCGATGCGGTGACCGCGATCGACGCGCGCACGCTGCTCGGCGCGACGAGCGCGGCGCTCGAGTGGGCCGCGGCTCCCGCGTTCAGCCGGTTCGCGGACTACGGCGAGCCCGGCTGCGAGAATGACTCGTGCGCGAGCCTCGCGCAGAGCTGCGGGGTCGGGTTCTGCTGCACCACGCACCAGGCCGCCTGCCAGCTGGGCGGCATCCTGCCGCAGACCGAGATGCCGTTCCTGCGCGGCATCGGGGTGTTCCTGCGCAACAGCGAGCGTGGGTTCCGCGGCCTCGACTTCCAGGCGCGCCTCAACTGGGAGAGCCGCAACGGTGCGTGCGGCAAGCCCAAGTGGGTCAATCAGGACTTCATCGATCGGCTGGCCGCGGCCGGCGCCTCCGACACGACGGCCACCGTGCGCGACACGATCGCCGCGCTCAAGGATCGGCTCGTCGGCGAGCCGGGCGTCGCGGAGGGCCCCGAGACCGATGCGATGGTGGCGATCCTCGGCCCGCTCGAGGAACCCGCGAGCGCCGTGACCGCCGACGGGCTGCGGCGCGTGTGCGGGGCACTCGTCGAATCGCCGCAGTTCCTGCTGCAGGGCATCGGCGGTCGCGGTGGCGACCGGCCGAAGCTCACCCCGGCAAATGTCGGCTACGACACGGTATGCGCCGACCTCGCGGCAACGGGGATCGGCGTACCGGGTCGAGTCGTCGCGTGTGGAACGGGGACCGCGGCGCTCGCCGAGGGCAGGATCTTCCAGGCACCGGCCGTTCGCGTGCCGGCGACCCTCGAGCTCCCGGTCCGGCGCGGCCTCGCCGATCCACGGCGTATCCCGGCTCCGACCCGCCGCCGGTAGCTTGCAGCGTACGAGCGTTTGCGCCATGTTCCCCGCGACATGCGAAGCACAACGATCGCCGCGCTGCTGCTGACGTTCGCCGTCGGCTGCGAGCACAAGAGCAAGACCGCGCCGACCGGGACGCCCGAGCCCGTCGGCAAGGATCCGACCCCGAGCGCCGAGGTTCGAGCACCGGTCGCCGCCGATCTCGCCGGGTACACGAAGGACCTGCCGGGCTCCGGTGACAAGTTGATGGCGAGGATCGAGACGCCGCTCGGCACGCTGAACTGCGAGCTCTACGGTGACAAGGCGCCGATCACCGTCGCGAACTTCGTCGGGCTCGCCACCGGGAAGAAGGCGTGGCTGAACCCGAAGACGAGCAAGGTCGAGAAGGGCAAGCCGTACTTCGATGGCCTCATCTTCCACCGCGTCATCCCCGGCTTCATGCTCCAGGGTGGCGATCCGCTCGGAGTCGGACGAGGCGGGCCCGGTTACCAGTTCGAGGACGAGCTCGCGACCGGGTTCAAGATGGGCCCCGGCGCGCTCGCGATGGCGAACGCCGGCCCGGTCACGAACGGCAGCCAGTTCTTCGTGATGCAGGGGTCGCGCCCCGACCTCGAGGAGAAGCACACGATCTTCGGCCAGTGCAAGGAGATCGAGGTCATCAACAAGATCGCGGCAACGCCGACCGGCGCGAACGACCTGCCGAACGAGCCCGTCACGATGAAGATCACGATCAGCAAGGGCTGAGGCCGCCTGTAACCGGACGCGCACGCCGCGGCACTGTGCCGGCATGCGAACGACCCGAGCTCTCGTGATCGTGTGCGCCGCCGGCTGCGCCACCTCCACGCCCCGCCCGATGCAGCTGCGACGGGTGATCCTCTATCAGAACGGCATCGGCTACTTCGAGCGGACCGGGCTCGTCTCCGGGCAGAGGCTCGAGCTCCGCTTCGCGCGACCCGAGCTCGACGATGTCCTGAAGACGCTGACCGTGATCGATCGGCTCGGCGGCAGCGTCGCCACCGTGGAGATTCCGACGACGACCGAACGCGACCGCACGATCAACCTCGGCGTGCGGCTCGGCGCGGGACGAGCCCATGACCTGCTCGTCGGCTACGCGGTCCCGACCCCGACGTGGAAGGCGGCGTATCGCGTCGTGCTCGACGACCGCTCGTCGGCGCTGCTGCAGGGCTGGGCGATGGTCAACAACGCGTCGCAGGAGGACTGGAACGGCGTCCAGCTCACGCTCGCGACCGGCGCGCCGATGTCGTTCGCGCTCGACCTCCACACGCCGGAGTACGTCAAGCGCCCCGATGCGACCGGGCGGATGATCGCGCCGACCGTGCTCGGGCCGATCGATGCCGAGAAGGTCGGCGCGGGCGATCGCGACGGCGACGGGATTCTTGACAGCGTCGACCTGTGCCCCGATTCGAACGAGGACCTCGACGGTCACGAGGATGTCGATGGCTGTCCCGAGCCCGACCAGGATCACGACAAGGTCGTCGACGTCGACGACAAATGCCCCGGCGAGCCCGAGACCTACAACGGGCACGAGGACACCGACGGCTGCCCGGATCGTGGCGTCGTGATCTCGGCCTCGAGCTCGATGAAGATCCTCGAGGCGATCGGATTTCAGCGCAACAGCGACACGCTCGAGTCGGGATCGCTGCCGATCATCGACGCGGTCGCGAGCGCCTTGCGCGACAACCCGGAGATCACGCGGATCGAGATCGGTGGCCACGCGAGCCTCGACGAGACCGAGGCCTGGGGCCTCGCGGCGCGCCGCGCGGGAGCCGTACGGGCGGCGCTGATCGCACGCGGGATCGCGGCGGTCCGCCTCGAGCTCGTCCCGTATGGCGTGACGCGTGCGATCGACGAGCACGACACCGACGGCGCACGGGCGAGGAACCGGCGCGTCGAGTTCCTCATCCTCGAACGGGGCGGCTCCACTCCGGCCGCGGGCGGCCGCACGAGCTTGCCGGTGCTCGACGCGGCGACCGTCCAGGGAAGCACGCGGGCGCGGTCGAAGCCGGCGGCGGTCGCGGGCTCGGTGCGCTACCAGCTCACCGAGCCGGTCTCGATCCGGCGAGGTGCGTCGTCGATGGTGTCGATCCTCAACAAGCCGGTCGCCGGCGAGGACGCGTTCCTGTTTCGTCCGGACGCGAACGGCCCGGGAAGCGATCGCCACCCGTTCCGCGCGGTGCGCCTCGTGAACGAGAGCGGCTACACGCTCGAGCCCGGACCGGTCGCGATCTTCGCGCACGGCAGCTTCGTCGGTGACAGCCTCCTGCAGCGGCTCGAGGTCGGAGAGACCGCCTGGATCCCGTACGCGCTCGACGGCGGCACGACCGTGACGGTCACGACCGGTGACGACGAGCGGCCGGTGCGCCTCATCGCGATCCAGCGCGGCATGGTCACGGTCGAGACCACGGGGATCCGGACGACGCGCTACACGGTCGCCGCCGGGCGCGAGGCCGCGCGCACGATCTACATCCGGCATTCCAAGACCGCCGGCTTCGTGCCACGCGAGCTGCCGCCGAACGCCATCGATCAAGGCCAGTCGTACCTCTTGCCGTTGCCGCTCGCGGCCGCCAAGACGACGGTGCTCGCGATCGAGGAGCGCCAGCCGCGGCGCCGGACGATCGCGATCCTCGACGGCAAACACGTCGGCGAGGTCGCGGCCTACGTCGACGGCGCGCCGGCTCCGATCGCCGACAAGCTGCGCGTGGTGATCGCGCTGCGCAAGGACCTCGACGCGGTCGAGCAGGACCTCGGCCTCTTGCGGACCAGGGTCGGCGATCTGTCGCAACGCGCCGCGGAGATCCGCGAGAGCATCCGCGCGATCGACAAGGTCAACGGCGCCGGCGACCTCCGCAAGAAGCTCGTCGCCAACCTGGCGCAGGTCACGGCGGACTCGGATGCCGTCGCGCGCACGCTCGGGGCGAAGACCGAGGCGATCTCGAGCTCGCGCGGCCGGCTCGCCGATGCGATCCGCGAGCTGACGCTGGACGAAACGCCCTGAAGTCGGAGGTCCGTTCGAGCTCGGATCAGCGGAACAGCCGGCCGCGCAGATCGGGCGATGGCTGCGCGATGATCTCGAGCCCGACGAGCCGATCGCTCGCGCCGAGGGAAGCGACCGCCGACGCTGCCGCCGCCGCCGCTTCGATCGCGTCGAGCGTGCCGGTGAGCGTGAAGTACGCCTTGCCGGCGAGATCGATCGCGAACCGCACGTCGCGCACGGTCACGTACGCCATCTTGCACGCCGCATCGGCCGCGGCGATCGCGGCGCACACGGTGCGCGTCTCGATGATCGCGACCGCCTCGGCGGTGGCGTCGTCGGTCCAGTCGATCGGCGTGACCGGCGCGCCGAGCATCGGCCAGATCTGATCGTCGGCGGCGGCGAGCTCGACGTGATCGAGCAGCGCCGTTCCCGCGGCGAGCTTGCCGGCGGCCATCGCCTCCTGGACCTCGGCGACGCCGCCCTCGAGCATCACCAGGTGCTTGCCGCCGGAGACCGCGCGCGACGACAGCAGGATCGCGGGCGCGCGCTTGAGCGCGACATCGGCGACGACCACCCCGCGCGAGATCGTCCCGATCTCGAGCACGCCGAGCGCGGGGCCGCGGATCATCCGCGAGGTTTCCTGATGCGCGCTTCACTGCGAGCGCGCATCGATCGATCGCCCTCGGTCACACGAACCTGAAGGCTTCTTTGAGCGTGCAGCGTCGTTCGCGTGTGAAGTGGACGGCCGTGGTCAGGCCCTCGCCGGTCGGGCTCGCGATCGTGAACGACGTGTAGCCCTCGCCGCCGAGCCCGAGGCCGGCGTACGAGGCCTCGTTCTTGACGAAGATGCTGCAGTTACACAGCCGCGCCATCGTCGCCATGTTGTCGATGTTGAGCGAGTGCATCGTCGCCGTGTGATGGAACCCGTGCTCGCAGCGGAGCGCCGCGGCGATCGCCTCGGTCGCATCGCGCACCCGAAAGATCGGGATGACGGGCATCAGCAGCTCGTGCTGCACGAACGGGTGCTTCTCGTCGACCTCGCACAGCAGCAGCCGGAGATCGTGGCCGTGGCCGCTGATCCCGATCTGCTTCGCGATCAGGCCCGCGTCCTTGCCGATCCATGCCTTGTTGACATGGTCGCCTTCGAGCACGACCTTCTCGAGCTCTCGCGTCTGCCGCGCATCGAGCAGCAGCACCGGCTGCTTCTGGAGCTGGCGCACGAGCTCGGTCGCGATCGAGTCGACCGCGATGATCTCCTTCTCCGCGATGCAGACGATGTTGTTGTCGAGCGACGCGCCGCGCATGATCGCGTTGGCCGCCTTCTCGAGGTTCGCGGTCTCGTCGACGACAGCCGGCGGATTCCCCGGGCCGGCGCCGATCGCCTTCTTGCCGGAGAGCATCGCCGCCTTGACGACGGCCGGGCCGCCGGTGACGACGATCAGCCGCACCAGCGGGTGCTTCATCAGGATCCCGGCGGTCTCGATCGTGGGCCGCTCGACGGTCGTGATCACGTCGCGCGGCCCGCCCGCGGCCTGGATCGCCTCGTTCAAGAGGTGCACGCACCAGTTGCAGGTCTGTGCGGCCGACGGATGGACGTTGAAGATGACCGAGTTACCGGCCGCGACCATCCCGATCGCGTTGCACAGGATCGTCTCGGTCGGATTCGTCGTCGGGGTGATCGCGAGGATCACGCCGTACGGTGCGCGCTCGGTGAGCATCAGGCCGTGGTCGCCGGTGAACGCGACGGTCTGCAGGATCTCGGGGCCCGGCGTCTTCTCGGCCACGAGCCGGTTCTTCGCGAGCTTGTCCTCGTAGCGACCGAGCCCCGTCTCCTCGCACGCGTAGCGCGACAGCAGCTCGTTGTTCGCGAGCACCGCCTTGCGCATCGCCTCGACCATCTTGACCTTCGTCGCGACGGGCGTCTTCTCGTTCTGTTCGAACGCCTTGCGCGCGGCCTTCGCCGCATGATCGGCGTCCTCGTACACCCCGTTGGTACCGCGCGGAATGTTCGGCTTCTTGGCGGGGTGAGCCGCGGCCGCCGCCGGAACCTCGCCGTGGGGAGGTGCCGGGGTCACGCCGCCACCGAGCCGCTGCAGCACCTTCGCGACGATCTCTTCGATCTTGTGCTCGTCGATGCCGCCGTACGACGCCACTGGCTAGTCCTTCACGTAGCGGCGCTCGTTGCCGATCGCGATCTCGTCGACGATCGCCATGATCGTCGCATCGACCGGTCGGTTCTGAGTCACCTGCGTCTGCCGAGCCGACGAGCCCGAGGCGTAGAGAACGACCTCGCCGACCCCCGCACCGACGGCATCGACGGCGATCGCGGTGGCCCCGGTGGGGTTCCCGTCGACGTCGCACGCGCGCACCACGAGGAGCTTCAGCCCCTCGAGGGTCGGCTCCTTGCGGCTCGCGACCAGCGTGCCGATGACCTTGCCGAGGACCATCGGTGTTATTTCTTGCCGGGGTCCCCGCCAGCGCGTCCGAGCGGCAGCACCGCATCGACGTTGGCGTGCGGTCGCGGGATCACGTGGACCGACACGACCTCGCCGACGCGCTCCGCCGCGCGCTGGCCTGCCTCGGTAGCCGCCTTGACCGCCGCGACGTCGCCGCGCACGATCGCGGTGACGTAGCCGCCGCCGGTCTTCTCGAATCCAACGAGCTCGACCTTGGCAGCCTTCACCATCGCGTCGGCGGCTTCCACCATTCCGACGAAGCCTTTGACTTCGATCATTCCGAGAGCGTCAGCCATTCGATCTGTCTCCTTCTCATGTCGCTATCGAGCTCTACTACTTGTCGACGAACTTTTCGGGTTCCTTGCCAGTGACGCTCGCGAGCGCAGCCGTTGCAGCGGCCGCCGCCGCGTCGATCTCTGCTTCCGGGCCCGCCATGTAGAGTCGCCCGAACGCACCGTACGGGGTGACGTTGACGAGGTTCACCTGCGCTGCCTTTTCGGCCTCGTTCGCCGCGAGCACCGCGTAGCCGGCGGGCTCGCATTCGAAGATGAACAGCGACTGTCCCGGCAGCACCATCATCCCCGCGCTGCTGCGGTTGATGATCTGGGTCTGGTACGCCTCGACGCCCCGGATGATCTGGTTCGTGAGGACCTTCGGCTTGAGCCGTTGCGACTCGTCGACGCCGAGATACTTGAGGATCGTCGCGCCCGCCTGCAGGACCTCGCCCTTGTCGTGGTCGTGGATCTCGAGCAGCCCGTAGGCGCGCTCGACGATCTGGACCGCGGGCTGCACGCGGGTCGCCTTGAGGGCGGCGTCGGTGACCTGGTTGATCGCGATCCCCGGCGAGATCTCGACCCACAGGGATGCCTGGAACGGCACCGGGAGGAAGCCACGTGCGGTCTTACCGACAAACGTGGCCTGCTGCGGCTGGAGCGCGTCGAGGAAACAGTACGTACGCAGGACCGTAGCCATCGCTGCGCGCCACGCTAACACGGTGCGTTTCCGCAAATCCACGCACCGGCCGTCGATCTTGCCTGCTCCGTGCGATCACACCATCCGGTCCTGTGGTGAGCGGCGACCTCGACGATGAGATCTCGGGCGCGAACCACCGCTCGCCGCGATCCGCGTCGACCCGTCCCACGATCGGGACGAAGATTCGGGTTCGGTCGCACGTGTCGCACGATGCGCCCGTCGTGGACGCGTGCCATGATGCGCCCCGTCCGATGCGGTTCGCTCGTCTGGGTGTCGTGCTCTTTGCGATCCTCGCGCTCGGCGCGCCGATTCGTGCGAGCGCGGATGTGCTTCGTCGCGCATTCCCCGACGACGATACCGGTGGCGGTACGCCGCCCGCACAGCCCGACGATCTGACGGCGTGGGCGGGCCCCGCTCGTGCGATCACGCTGCCGGAGCTGCTCGGGCTCGCCGTGCGCCAGGCCCCGAACCTCGCGAGCGCGAAGATCGATATCGCGATCGCCGAGGCACGCATCGAGCAGACGTACGCGCGTGACGACTGGCAGATCCGCGCTCAGCTCAACGCATCTCGCCAGTCGGGGATCGTCAACGGACAGGAGCTCGATCGCAGCATCGTCGTCGGCACCACCGTCGACGTCTCGCGGCTGCTTCCCACCGGCGGCACCGTCACGCTGCACGGCGCGAGCGACTACCGCAACACGAAGTACCAGGACCCGACGTTCGACTCGATCTTCGGCGGCGAGGACTGGAACCAGGAGATCTCCGCCACGATCGCGCAGCCGCTGTTCCGAGGCCGCGGCCGGTTCCTCTACGACGCGAACGAACGCCGGGCCACGCTCTCGCGCGATGTCGCCACGCTCGCCAAGCGGCTCGTCGCGATCCAGACGGTGCAGACCGTGGTCTCGGCGTACTGGGACCTCGTGTTTGCCGAGCGCCAGGTCGCGATCACGCGATCGAGCCTCGAGCTCGCGAAGGAGCGCCTGCGCATCACCCAGATCGGCAACGAGGGCGGCAAGGTCCCGCGCAGCGAGATCCCGGCCGTCCAGCAGATCATCGCGACGCGCGAGGAGGACGTACTGAACGGCGAGCTCGCCGTGCTCGATCGTTCGATCGCGCTGCGCCGGGCCGCCGGCATGCCGATCGGAAAAGGCGAGCTCGGGCTCCGTGTCGGCACCGAGCTGGCGACGCGAGACACGGTCTGGGATCTCGGCCAGCTCACCGAGCGTGCGTTCGCCGCGAGCCCCGAGCTCGCGCAGCTCGCGAAGCAAGATGCGGTGACGCGTCTCGACATCGAGGTCACCGAGAACAACCTGTTGCCGCAGCTCGACGCCGCGCTCACGCTTGGCCCGACCGGCGCGGACGGCAACTTCGGCACCGCGTGGAGGAACCTCGCGCGGTTCGACTCGCTGGTGATCGGCGGCTCGCTCACGCTCCAGCACTCGTTCGGTCAGGAGAACGTGCGGGGCCTCGCGCGCGAGCAACGCGACACCCGCCGCAAGCTCGTGGTCACCGCGTTCGATCTCCGCGCGCAGATCGCGCAGACGATGGCGCGCGCCGTCGCGCAGCTCGAGCTCGCCCGCCGGCGCGTCGCGCTGTCACAGCGCGCGATCGATCTCGCGAACGAGAACATCAAGATCGAGGGCGATCGCTTCAACCTCGGCAAGGCCACGAACTTCGACGTGCTGAACCGCCAGGAGGAGCTGCGTCAGTCCGAGCTCCGCAAGGCGCAGGCGATGATCGACTGGCATAAAGCGGAGACCGTGGTGCAGGCCCTCACCGGCGATATCCTGCCCACCTACGGCATCACCGTCGACTGACAGCGTCCTGGTGTTCGAGGCTGTCGAGTTTCGAGCGCGAGGTTCCCCGTTTCCTGACGTGACCCGTGGCCGCGTGGTTACACCGACAGAGCGTTCAGGTTGTGGCCAGGCGAGCAACGGCGCGCGGTTAGCTCGTCGCGCGACAGCGCTGTCTCGGCATCCCCCGGCAATCGCCGGAGCGAGGTCGCATGGCACGCGCGTTGGAGTGTCTCGCTGTCATGCTCACCTCGATTCGCTCCCTGGCAAGCACGGCGCTCGTGCTGCTCGCCTCACTGACCGGCGCCTGCAACGATGACCCTCCGGCGCCGTCGGAGGTCCGGACCCGGATCACGGACGATCTCGGCAACGTGCTGCGTGAAGCCGAGGCGGCCAGCCAGGGCGCCGAGGCGCTGCCGGGTGACGCGGCGTTCGACATGATCGATCGCGTCCTCCAGAGCGGCGGCTCGAGCGGAGCGTTCTTGCCGCGCGCGCTCTCCAAGCTCGGGCTCGTCGGCCCGCGATCGGACGAGCGGAGCCGTGGCGAGCGCGAGCTCGCCGGACCTCCCACGAACAACGACGACGAGATCGACGCCGTGATCCGCGAGCTCAACGAAAGGCTGTTCACCGACGCGAACCATCAGGGCGACGGCATCTACACCGTGCCGGCCGAGCTGGTGTGCAGGACCGAGACCTTCCACGATGACGGCTCGACGACCGAGACGATCGACGCCGATTGCGCGCAGAGCCTCGCCAACGCGCAGCTGCGGATCCGGACCTTCTTGCAAGCCGAAGGCGAGCCGGACGAGGCGCTCCAGCTCGCGCTGCAGATCGGCGCGAACCACGACGAGCCGCTCGTCATCTCGCTGACGCACACCTCGGTCGCGGTCACGCTCGACCTCGACGATGCCGGCCGCTCGATGACGGCGCTCGCGCCGCTGTTCGGCGAGGAGCTTCCGAACACATCGCTCGCGGGTCAGCTCACCGGCAAGCTCGAGCTCTTCGGCCCCGCGAGCGCGGGCTGGTCGCTGACGATCGATCGCGCCGTCGCGATCAAGGTTGCGGATCCCGGCGTCGACCTCGAGAGCCCGGAGGCCTTCCGGTTCACGTCGGCCAAGGCGACCGTCGCCGCGCTGTCGCTCGACGGTGTCGGCAAGACCGGCTCGCTCGTGATCGGCCTCGGCGAGACCACGGTCCACGTTCCCGACGAGCAGACCTTCGATCTCGATCTCCCCGGCCTGACCGCCGTCGCGATGTTCATGGCCGACAAGCCCATCTACCTCACGCACCTCGGCCTCGGCGACCGCTCGACGACCGTGTCGATCAACGGCAGCCGCGCGATCGCGGTCGATCTGAACCCGGCCGATGGCCGCGCGTTCGCCGCGACGATCGCACGCGACGCGCTCACCGGGCTCGAGACCCTGACCGTGACTCCCAAGCTCGACCTCCGGTACTCGATCGATCACAGCGTGCTCGGTGACGAGCCCCCGATCTACGACGTCACGCAGGTGCTGCTCGACGGCTCGTTGCGCGGTGGCGAGCGCGATCGCATCGAGGTCCTGACCGGCACGTTCGGCATCACGACCAATCCGGCCAGCTACGGCTTCGCGGCGACCGCCGGCCAGTGCGTCGCGCCGACCTACTCCGAGGACGTCACCACCGGCGCGTTCTACGAGCAGTGGAGCGTCGCCGCCTGTGACTGATCTGACTACGTCAGGCCGATGAAGGCCATGTGGACGCCGCCATCCTTGCCATCGCGGCGATAGCTGAAGAACCGGTCGGCCTCGCAACGCGTACACGGCGGCCGGTCGTCGATGGCTTCGGGGCGCACGCCAGCCCGCTCGAGCACGGCACGTGACGCGACGCGTAGATCGACGTGGTCCTTGTTCGGGCCCGCGACCACGAGCCCCGGCAGCTCGCCGAACGCGGCGCGGAACTCGGCGACGACCTCGGGGCCGACCTCGAAGCAGCACGGCCCGATCGACGGACCGAGCGCGACGCGGACTCGTTCGGGCTTCGCGCCGAGCTCGGCCATGCGGGCGATGACGTTGGTCGCGATGCCCGCGACGGTGCCCCGCCATCCGGCATGCGCGGCTGCACAGACGCGCGCCTCGGGCTCCGCGAACAGGATCGGGATGCAGTCGGCGGCGAACGCACCGAGCACCGGTCCGACACGATCGCAGACCAGGCCATCGAACTCGGCGCCGGAGGCGAGCGGCTCGCCGACTCGCCACACGTTCGTGCCGTGGACGTGCCGGGTGACCACCAGCTGCGCGGGGTCGTAGCCGGCGTGAGCCGCGAGCCGCCGGCGGTTGGTCTCGACGGTCTCCTTGTCGTCACCCCAGCGTGCGCCCAGATTGAGCGAGCTGCGTGGCCCGATCGAGATGCCGCCGCCACGCTCGGGGAACCCGTGCGTGAAGCCGGCGCTGGGGATCACCGTCGAGCGATACAGCCTGATCTCCGAACCCATCGCACGAGACCGTACCCGGTCCCCGGGGTCACCACCAGTTGCGCCCTCGGGCCGTGATATCGTCGAGCCATGATCCCGTACGACGACCTCGTGATCGCGCTCACCACCTGGCGTGCGAGGCAAGGGCTTCCCGTTGTCTCGGGTGCGCTCCCGCCGTCCGCGCGTCCGGTGGCACCGCCGATCGCGGTGACGCCCCAGCGCGCCACACCGCCCACGCCACCGGCGCGAGGGTTTGTCGCCAACGTCGTGACGCCTCCGCCGCTCGCGCCCGCGGAGACGCATGAAGACGTCGACGATGCGTCGCTGATCGAAGAGTCGCACTACGAGAACGAGGGCGACGACTTCGCGATGGCGTTCGGTCAACTGGCTCCCGAGGCCGAAGCGACCGCGATCGGCCTCCCGCCGCCACCGCGCCCTTCGGATACGACGCTCGAGACCGACATCCAGTCACCGGAGTTCGCGCTCGGCGCGCCCGGGGGAACGGTCACGAAGCCATCGAGCGCTCCTGTCGAGGACATCGCGCTCGGGGCACCAGGCAAAACGCCGCGACGCGGCAACAACGACGACTGGTGATCGAACCCCTCGGCGACGACTACGTCGCGATCGAGATCGAGGCCGCCCAAGAGACGGCCGGGATAGGTCGCGTGGTGGACACAGGGGATCGAGCGGCAGGGCTGCGCGGGCGGCGCGTGCTGGTCGGCCCGATCGATCCGTGCGGCGAGTGCGAGGTTTGCCGGCGCGGTGGCGCCACGGTCTGCCCGTTCGCGAAGCGACGCGACCCCATCGGCAACCGGGTGATCGCCGCCGGACGCTGGGTCGTCCCGCTCGGTGATGGGCTCGAGCTGCCGATGCCCGGGGCCGCTGCAGTCGCCGGAGATGTCGCGATCGCGTACACGCTGTACGCGCGCACCGGGCTCGGCCCGCGCGATCCGGTGATCATCGTCGGCGCGTCGTCGATCACGCGGTTCCTCGTCGAGATCCTGGTCGCGAAGAGCATCACGCCGACCGTGGTTGCCGAGCCGTCTGCCAGCGCGTGGTGCGCCTGGCTGGTCGCGAAGGGCGCCTCCGTCGCATGCGTGACACCCGACGGCGACCTGCGCGCGACCGTGGCCGCGGCGATCGCCACGCCACAGCGTGACGCCACCGCGCTGCGCGCGAAACCGTGGCGCGTGATCGCCACGTCGCCCGATGCGGCCCTGCAAGCGGCCCGACTCGCCGGTCCCCGCGCGACGTTGACGATCCTCGCGCCGGCACCGGCGTTACCCGGGGAGCTGGTCGATCGCGAGGTCACCGTGATCGGCGTGGCGGGCGCGCATCCCGACCTGGTCGTCGAGGTAGCGGCGATGTGCGCAAAGCGGGAGATCGACCTGGTCGACGGGACGTCCACCACGCCGAACGAGGTGATGCGCGCGATCGTCTCCGTGCACTGAGTTGCCCACATCGATCGCGCGCAGATCTGGTCGATGTAGAGAGCATGGCCTCTCCCCATCCCCGAACGGCTCCGCGCGGAACGAGCGACGATCCCGTTGGCGTGCGCGTCATCATCTACTCGGTGGTCGCCGAACGGCTGCACTGGATCGAGCAGGAGCTCGCGCGTGGGCGTGCGATGGTCCAGGTCGGTCGCAGCGTCACGCACATCGTCGCGGCGCTCGTGGAAGATCCGGCTCCGCGTCCCCAGATCCTCGTCATCGATCTCGACGCGGTGCCGGCGGGGGAGCTGTTCCACCTCCACAGCATTCGCGAGCAGGGTTGGTGTGGGACGATCGTCGCGCTCGGCACGATTCCGCAGTCGCTGCGGTCCTCGCTCGCGATCGACAAGGTGATCGCGCCGCCGTTCGCCTCCGACTCGCTGTGCGAGGAGATCGCGAAGCATCGCGTCGGCACGACGGCCCAGACCGTCCGGATCCCGCTGGACCTGAGCTAGCCCGCGGCGAGGATGATGATGATCACGACGGCGAGCACGCCGGCGGCGATCGCGATCAGGACCCACTGACGCCCACCCTTCATCTCGGTGATCAGAGCGTCCTCGGTGACCTTGGCGTTCATGCCCGTCTCGGACTTCACCGCCGACATCATCTGCGTCGCGCCGGTGCGCAGGCTGTACTTCTCCTTGTCACCGCGCGTGATCGAGCCGTCGTCCTTGTAGCGCTCGTCGATCGGCAGCGAGTCGGCCTTGTCGCCGCCCGCATCCTTGCCGGTCTTGGCGCGCTCCTCGGCGGCGACCTGCGCGGCTTGCGCGTCCAGCTCGCCCTTCTTGAACCACATCGTCTCGCGGAACTTGCCCTTGCTGTCGCCCTCGCCCGCCGCCTTCTTCTTGCCGGCGGGTGCGTTCGAGACCTGCGGTGCCGCCACCTTCGCGGGTGCGACGACCGGTGCCGCGACCACCGGCGCTGCCACGATCGGCGCGGCGACGACCGGGGCAGCCACGACGGGCGCTGCTACCTTCGCGATCTCCGGTGCCACGACCGTGATCGCCGCGTGTGCACCTGCCATCGGGCCATCCTTGGGCACCGTCGAGGGTGGAGCCCACGGCGATCGCTCCGGCGGAGGCAGTACTGCGTTCGCCGGCGTGGGGGCGGGAAGCGGCGCGGCGACCGCGACCGCGGCCCCCATCGGTGGCGCCTCGGGCCGATCGAGGTGAGCAGGCGCGGTCGGCGGCGAGAGCCCGACGCCGGCCGGGATGCCGGCCACCGTGCTCGAGATGTTCGTCGGGCTCGTGGTGACCGCAGGTACCACGGCGGGCACGATCGGCGGCGCAACCGCCGCCGCGATCCCCGAGCGCATTCCGAGCAACGTCTGCACGAGCTCGGCTTTCGGCCGGCCACCGGCCTTGCCGAGCGGCTGGGTCGCACGCGGATCGTTCTCGCCGCGAGCCACGCGACCCACCTCGTCGACGAACTGGCGAACGGTCAGGAACCGCTTCGTCGGGCTGCGGTCGAGCGCGCGCATGATCACGGCCTCGACCGCGCCGGGCACGGAGGCGAGCGACGACGGCGTCTTGATCGAGCCGCTGACGTGCGCGCGGTGGACCTCCTCGGCGGATCCGCCGTGGACGGTCTGGCCGGTGAGCACGTAGTAGTAGAGCGCGCCGAGGTTGTAGAGATTCGACCGCTGGTCGACCGGCTTGCCCTCGACCTGCTCGGGCGCCACGAACTCGGGAACGCCGGGCACGCGATCGGTGGTCGGCACCGGCAGCGAGAAGTTGATGAGCTTGATCTCCTGGCTGGCGAACAACACGTTCTTCGGCGCGAGATCGCGGTGAACGACGCCGACCTGCGCGGCCTCGATCAAGGCCTCGCCGATCACCTCGACGAGGTGCGCGGCGAAGGCGAGCGCGATCGGTCCGCGCGCGTTGATCGCCTCGGCGAGCGTCTGCGCACCGTCGAGCATCTCGAGCGCGACCCAAGTCTCCTCGCCGCGCTTGCCCGATGCGATCACCTTCGCGACACCGGCACTCTGCACGCGCTCGAGCTGCTTGAGCTCGCGCTCGAGCCGCTGCGCGACTCCCGGCAGCGCGATCACCGCCGGAGCGATGATCTTCACCGCGACGACGGCGCCACTCTGTTTGTCCTTCGCGCGGTACACGGTACCGGTGCGGGTGCCGCCGAGCTGGTCGCCGAGCTCGAACCGAGCCGCGAGCGAGTCAGTACCGCCGACCGAACCCTGGATGGGGCCAAGGCGAGCAGCGTCGACGGGACAAAAATTCGCGTCGTCGCTGAATTGCTTGTTGCACTTGGGGCAAAGCTTCATCGCCTCGGTTCCCTCTAGGTATGCGAATCGTATGGATATGCGTGGGGGAAAGCAACCTAGCCCGCCCCCTAGTGCTCGTCGAGCCCGCTGGCCGCTCAGGTTGACAAGCATTGCTGCCGGACGCTAGAAAACGCGGTCCCACCCGCAGGATTCGAGGATTGTCATGGCTTCCAACACCACTGCGACCCGCGTGAAGCGTACGAACAAGCACGAGAAGGCCGGTCGTCGGCGCAAGAACCGCCTCGCGAAGCGGTCGACCGCATCCGACCTCGAGCTGTTCGCCGCGCTCGGCGAGCCCGGCAAGCCCGCTCCTCGAGCGTAGCGAACCTCGAGGTCGCGGCGAGCCGACTGCCGCAGACCACCGCGTCGGTCGTCGCGCGCTAGGTCGCTTCGGCCGCCACGCGATCGACCGAGTAGACGCCCTTGATCCGCGACAGCGAGCGGATCACCTGCTTGAGCTGATCGAGGTCGCGCACCGACGCGTGGAACGTGTTGACGGCGCGGCCGTCCTCGGTGGCGCGGCAGTGCGCCTGGCTGATGTTGACGCCCTGGTCGGTGAACGACTGCGAGATGTGGGCGAGCAGGCCGGGCTTGTCCGCGCACAGCACCTGGATCGCGACCTCGTGCTGGGTCTTGCCGTGGCCGTCCCACTCGACGTCGATGCGGCGCTCGGGATCGAGATCGAGGCCCTTGTCGCAATCGCGGCGGTGCACGGTGACGCCGCGGCCGCGCGTGATGAAGCCGTGGATCGGATCACCCGGCAACGGGCTGCAGCACTTCGCGAACCGCACGAGGATGTCTTCCTCGCCGGCGACCTTGATGCCGCTCGACGACGTGCGCCGCGTGACCTTGCGGAGCAGCGACTTGAGCATGCTCTCGGTCTTCTTCTCGGGCTCCTTGTCCTTCTTGTCGAGCTCGGGGAGCGCCTTCTCCAGGACCTGCTGCGCGGTGACCTTGCCGTAGCCGACCTGGATGATCAGCTCGTCGACGCTGACGGTGCGAAGCTCGCGCGCCGCGATCTGGAGCTGCTTCTCGGCGCGCGACAGCGTGGTGCCGTGCTTGCGCAGCGCCTTGTCGATCAGGTCGGTGCCGAGGACCACCGCCTTCTCGCGCTGCTCCTGGCGCAGCAGGTAGCGAATCTTCGTGCGCGCGCGCGCCGTCTTGACGAGCTTGAGCCAGTCCTTGTTCGGCTTCTGGTTCGGGCTCGTGATGATCTCGATCGTGTCGCCGTTACGGAGCTGGTAGCGCAGCGGCACGATCATGCCGTTGACGCGGGCACCAGAGCAGTGATCGCCGATCGAGCTGTGCACCGCGTAGGCGAAGTCGATCGGACACGAGCCCTTCGGCAGCGCCTTCACGTCACCGCCCGGGGTGAACACGTAGACCTCGTCGCCGAACAGATCGATCTTGACCGACTCGAGGAACTCCGTCGGATCGCGCAGCTCCTTCTGGCTCTCCATGAGCTGGCGCAGCCACGCGAACTTCTTGTCGTCCTCGTCGACGACGACCTTGCCTTCCTTGTACTTCCAGTGCGCCGCGATGCCGTGCTCGGCCACGAGGTTCATCTCGCGCGTGCGGATCTGGATCTCGATGCGCTCGCCGCGCGGACCGATCACCGCGGTGTGGAGCGACTGGTAGAGGTTCGGCTTGGGGAGCGCGATGTAGTCCTTGAAGCGGCCGGGGATCGGAGTCCACGTCTGGTGCGCGACGCCGAGCCCCTGATAGCAGTGCATCTGCGTATCGGTGATGACGCGAAACCCGATCGAGTCGTGGATGTCCTCGAACGGGCGCTGCGTGCGCTTCATCTTCTGGTAGATCGACCACAGGTGCTTGGCGCGCCCCATCACCTCGCAGGGGACGCCGTTCTCGGTCATCTCCTTGTGGATGAGCTTCTCGACGTGGTGGATGTACTCGAGCCGCTCGGCTCGTGTCTTCGCGACATCGGCTGCGAGCTGCTCGTACTCCCCCGGGTACGTGTACTTGAACGCGAGGTCCTCGAGCTCGACCTTGACCCACTGGATGCCGAGGCGGTTCGCGAGCGGCGCGTAGATCTGCATCGTCTCGGCAGCGATGCGTTCCTGCTTCTCGGGCGGCAGGTGATGCAGCGAGCGCATGTTGTCGAGGCGATCGCAGAGCTTGACGAGGATGACGCGGATATCGCGCGCCATCGCGAGCAGCATCTTGCGAAAGTTCTCGGCCTGCTGTTCCTCGCGCGTCGAGTACGGGAGCTTGCCGAGCTTGGTCACGCCGTCGACGAGGAACGCGATCTCCTTGCCGAAGATCTCGCCGAGCTGATCGACGGTCGCGCTGGTGTCCTCCACACAGTCGTGCAGGATGCCGGCGCACACCGACGCGACGTCGAGCTTGAGCTCGGCGATGATCTGCGCGACCGCGAGTGGATGCGTGACGTAGGGATCGCCGGACTTGCGGGTCTGGCCGTCGTGCGCGGCGGCGGCGAACTGATAGGCCCGCCGGACCAGCGGTAAATCGGCGGAAGGGTAGTAGCCGGCGACCTCGGAGAGAATCTGTTCGAGCTGATGCATCTTGCGCGAGTGACTCGGTTTTAACGTACCACGCGGTGTGGCACCGGCGAGGTGCTCGGCGCTACTGGCCAGGCCTCGACTCGGTCAACCTGTCGGCTCGACGCCGGCGGCTACTCGGACGCGATGTGGTCGCGGAAGTTCCAGGTGAACTGAAACGCGTCGCTGCGCCGCTTCACGACCAGCCGGAGCGAACGCACGTTCGCGTGGAACAGATCGCGCTGGTAGAACACGAAGTCGGCCTTGCCGCGAAACACCGAGAGCGAGCCGAGGGTCTGACGATTCCGCCAGCCATCGTCCTGCATGCCGACCGTGCTGAAGCAGTTCCCACCGGCATCGCGACCTGCGCGACTACAGATCGCGGTGCGCTGCTCGCGATCCCACATCGTCGTGATGATCTTGGTCTTCGCGTGCTCGACCGCCTCGGGGACCCAGTGGCGGCCCGAGTCATCCTGGAGCTCGACCGTCCACGTGTTGAGGTCGGCCCACTCCTGCCACTTGTGATCGATCTGGACGTGGAACCGGAGGCGGTCGCGCGAGACGATCGTGAAGCTGGCCTGGTTGATGAGCGGATAGCGATTGTTGCGCACGACCGAGGCGCGCTGGGCCGGCTCGACCTCTGACGGCGCGGAGAGCTCCATGTCACCCGTGACGATGGTGATCTTCTCGGACTGGCGCAGGGTCTCGGTGGGTTCGGCGAGCGGGTTTGGCTGCACCGCTTCGCCCTTGAACGTCCGACCGCAACCGCCTGCCAGCACGACCAGCACGACCAAGCCGCGAAAGCCCCTCATAGACTCAGGGTGGCGCAACCCGATCGCGTCGTCAATGCGACACCTACTCGTCCCCGTTGCCTCAGATCCGGCCGATGAGTCGGCGAGCGTGAGTATCCGCACCAGATGTTTGGTTGACTTCGACCAGACGTGCGAGATCGCTCAGTTGATAGGGTAGCTCCGGCCGATCGGTCATCCCGTGCCGGCGCGTCAGGTAGATCGCACGCAACACCGCATAGGCGCGTTCGAGCTCGTCGTTCACGATGAGATGTTGATACTCGCCGAAGTGCTCGAGCTCTTCCTTCGCCTTGCCGAGCCGGCGCTGCACGATATCCGGAGCGTCGGTGGCGCGCTGCCGTAGCCGGGACTCGAGCACCGTGAGGTCCGGTGGCAGGATGAAGATCTTGAGCGAATCCTGCGGCCAGCGGGCCGAGAGCGCTGCTCCTCCCTGCCAGTCGACATCGAAGATCACGTCGTTACCGCGCGCCAGCGCCGCTTCGATCGGAGCCTGTGCGGTGCCGTAGCGGTTCTGGTGCACGAAGGCGTGCTCGGCAAACTCGCCGCGCTTCACCATCTCCTCGAACTGGTCGGTGGTCACGAAGTGGTAGTCGCGACCCTCGACCTCGCCGGACCGGGCCGGCCGGGTCGTGTAAGAGACCGAGAACTCGAGCTTTGGACCAAACTCGGACAGCAGTTGGCGCGTCAGGGTTGTCTTGCCGGCCCCTGACGGCGACGAGACGATGACCAGGACGCCACGATCGTACACGGCTGGCAGCATTACACACGACCCTGATCGAGCTTGTCCAGCGCGCTCACTCGACGTTCTGGACCTGCTCGCGCACCTTCTCGAGCACGGCCTTCGAGTCGACGACCGCTGCGCTGATCTCGGCGACGGTCGACTTGCTGCCGATGGTGTTGAGCTCGCGCCCGATCTCCTGGACGAGGAAGTCGAGCCGCCGGCCGGCCGCCGACGGCGAGGCGACCAGCGTGCGAGCCTGGTCGAGGTGAGAGGCGAGCCGGACCAGCTCCTCGGTCACATCGGCACGATCGGCGAGCATCGCGATCTCCTGCGCCAGCCGCGCGGGATCGACCCCCTGGGGATCGTCGAGCAGACGGCGGACTCGCTCGTGCAGGCGCTTCGACAGCTGCTGCGGTACCGCCGAGGCGAGCGTGGCGATCGTCGCGCGCAACCCGCCGAGCTCGTCGAGCCGCGCTTGCAGCTCGACCGCGAGCGCGAGGCCTTCGGCGGTTCGCATCTGATCGAGCTGCACGAGGGCGGCCTCGAGTGCGGCGATCACCGGCGGATCGTCCTCCGAGCGCTCGTCGCCGGGGATCACGACGCCGGGCTGCGCGAGCACGAGCGCGAGGTCCGGCCCCGCGAGCCCGAGGTGCAGGGCGGTGTCGGCGAGCAGCTTGTAAGCGTGGCGTGCCGCCTCGGCGTCGATCCGGGTCGCGGCCGACGCGCCCTCGCGTACGAGGTGGACCGAGACCGCGACCGCGCCGCGCTCGACCGTGGTGCGGACGCGGGTCGCGATCGCCTCCTCGATCGCCGGCGCGAGCGGCGCGCCGCGTAGCTTGAGATCGAGGAAGCGGTGGTTGACGGCACGCACGTCGACGGTCGCGCGCATGCCAGCCTGCTCCGCCACGCCGCGGCCAAATCCGGTCATGCTACGCACGGGCCCTAGATAACATGCCACCGGCCATGGCCGCGCCACGCGCCGACGGTGGATCATGTAAGAGTGAGCGCGTGATGGAACGCCTCGCTTGCATCGCGCTGGTCGTCGCGTGCGGCCGCGATGCACCTGCGCCTGCGCCGATCCGGTTCCTCCACACGTTCGGCGCCGAGGAGACCGAGCTGTTCAATGCCACGATCTCGAGCACCGAGCGGTTCTCCGTCGAGTCGTCGCTCGTGCCGTTCGCGCGCGGGCAGCAGGTGATCAGCGAGATCCTGCGCGCCGGTACGAGCTGCCCCGATCTGATCCGCATCGATGCGACCTGGCTGCCGGGGCTACGCTCCGAGCTCGTCCCCGTCCCGCCGGAGCTCGCGGCGCTCGACTGGACCCCCGAGGCGGCGGCGCTCGTCCTCGTCGAGCCGGCGGCTGGCGATCCCGCGCCGCGCTGGTGGGCGGTGCCGCAGAGCGTGGACGGGCTCGTCGTGGCGCGCGACAACCGCAAGCCGGCTCCCGCGAGCCCGAGCATCGAGGATCTGATCGCCGCGGCACGTGCGGG
>Ga0299915_10000417_pt1 | contig 32508 bp, 41 predicted proteins | sample RVTome_13_FD_200263 | JGI IMG/M metagenome (GOLD analysis project Ga0299915, IMG submission 200263) | Soil microbial communities from uranium-contaminated site in the Upper Colorado River Basin, Wyoming, United States - RVT92D227 (version 2) ...
CGGGATTTTTCACATATTCAACGTGATGTGTTAGACAATAGTGATTTTTCATGTCCAATAGAAACGATGGAAATGATTTCAGCATATATCAAAAAAGAACTAAATTCAAATTGAAGGTGTACTTAAAAATGGCAATCCTGTGAATAAAATTACTAATAATGTTATTGATATTATTAGCATAGTTATCCAGACGGTTGCACTCCATTTAATAATTTTTGTTCCATCCAGTGGTCCAAAAGGCAATAAGTTAAAAGTTGCTAAGGTTAAATTAATTACAATTATAAAATTTAATATGTTACTAATCTCCGTGGATTCAAAGAATACAAATACATACAATGGAAGAATAATAATTGAAATTATAATATTTGTAAGAGGTCCAGCCATTGCAATTTTACCGGTCTCATAGTCTCTTGAGCCACCTAGAAACATAACTGCACCAGGTGCTGCAAATACAAAGCCTGTAAAGCTTAATATTAATGCAAGAATTAAACCCAGTGGAAACATTCTATATTCAGCCCATAGGCCATATCGTTGTGCCATAAATTTATGGCTCATTTCATGAAATAAAAAAGCTGTTGCTATACCTAAAAAAGACAGTAGTAAATAGTATGGAAAATCTACTAATTTGAAATTACCAGATAGTATAGAGTTAGGAGGCAAAGCAATTGCAAAGGCAAATGTTAGTATAATCATAGAAATTAATATATGTGTTATCTCAACTTTGCTAAATTTACCAGGTTTAACAGGGTCTATAGTCGCCTTGGGAAAATACATATACTCTCTTGGGGAAATGTCATGGAATGATGGGTAAATCTTTTTCTCTTCAGCCATAAATCACTCTGCAGAGAATTACAATTGACGTTTATGTACCTTACCAAAAAATTTTTTAATTTTAGAGATGTAATCCAAGGTTAATAATATAAGGGAACGCAAAAATCGTTCCTATCATCGCCCCAAGATTAGTAAGTGCCACTACCATCAGAAGTCTTATTACTCTATTTCTCCAGAAATCCCGTAAACTTTCAATTTTACTTAATTCCTTAAAATCCTTGACCAAAGGTTTCCTCATCTTCAACTCAACATATCCTGCTACCCACCCCGTTGCAATAAGAGGATGCAGAGTAGCTATAGGCGCAGATAAAAACGCTGCTATAATCGAAAACGGATGAGCCCTAGCAATAATAGAACCAATTGCTGATAAACCTCCTGTTATAATGAACCACCATAATAAAGCATTAAATGTTTTTTCCCATCCACCAATAAGAAAAATATAAACAATCAACAAAGCAAAAACAACTGGTATTAGATAACCTATGGTTTTGAGAATGCTGAAACGTTTCTTTGGAACATCTTCTAGTTCTTCGAGGTTAACATCAAAAGGTTTTTTCTCAAGATGTTCTTTAATACCTTTTAGATGACCAGCACCTACCACAGCAACAACTTTTCCTTTTTTACTTTCATCAAGGATTTTTTTAGCTATGTACTTATCTCGCTCATAAATAAGAACGGTGGTAACACTTGGAGCTATCTCACCAAACTCCTCCATCATTGCAGAGATAACATCTTGATCCATGAGTTTTTTTAGATCCAGTTCCTCTAGTTCTTCCTCATCATAACCAAGCATTGCTTTAAGAAACTCCCAAGTTAACCTGAATTTCTCACGCAAACCCATTTTTTTCCATGCTCTCTTAAGTGTGATTGAAATATCTCTGTCTATAAGTGCAATCTTAAGATTATGTTTTTTTGCTTCATCAATTGCAGCTACCATCTCAGAGCCAGGCTCTACACCATATTCTTTACCTAGTTTACGCTGTATACTACCAAGGAAGGTTTGTGCAAGGAGAAGATAGGCATTACCGCCCTTTAAAAGCTTATTTATTGGAGTATTCTCCCATTCTTGTTTCTTTGTAATTGAGTCATAACGCCTTTGGCAGAGTTCAACTGCAACAATATCGGGTTTATACTCCTCTATTACTTTTTTTACTTCCTCAACACTTTCTTGGGAGATATGAGCAGTTCCGATGAGGACTATGTTATCATTTATTTTAATATTCAATTTATATCCAACCTTTTAAACTCTGAGAGATTTTTAATGAAATATTTTAAAAGGGATTAAAAAACTTTTTAAATTTCTGCTTCAAATTCTTCAACTGTAGGTTTGAAATCGTCATATTTTTTGATTTTACCCTGTTGCTTTAGGATCTCACGAGTTAAAAGCCAGTATATAAGAGCAAGTGCACGTCTACCTTTGTTATTTGTAGGAATTACTACATCTAAGTATTTTGTTTCATTATTAGTATCGCAAAGCCCTATAACAGGTATTCCAATGTTTTCTGCCTCGTGTAGTGCTTGTTGATCGGCAAGTGGATCTGTAACAACTAATAATGATGGTTCAAAAAAACCTTTTGTGTTAGGATTTGTTAGACTCCCTGGCCTAAAACGACCATCAAGGATTCTAATACCTGTTAATTCACCCATTTTTTTAACTGGCTTCTGACCATACTGTCTAATTGAAACAGCAAGAATATCCTCAGGGTTATATTTTGAAATAAACTTTGCAGCAGTTTTAATTTTTTCATCTGTTTTTTTAACATCAATAATGTAAAGACCATCGTTTCTAACTTTATATATAAACTCTTTAATATCTGCAGTTTTTTGACGTGTTCCAATATGTGCGCCAGAAGTCATATATATTTCTTCTGAAATCAGCATATTGGTTTCTTCATTATTTGTTGTGATCTCATCTTTTTCAGTTATTTTTTCTTCTTTGACCATAAAAGTAACCTCTTAAAAACCATAATTTTTTTTTTAATTTCCTTCAACTCTTTTAACAGTTATTGGTATTGCATCTTCTTTAAACTCAAGCATAGCAATATCAATAGGTGCTATCACATCTTTTGGTACTTTAATTAATGTCGGAGCCCCCATTGATATCTGAAGTGCACGTGCTCCTATTATACGCGCTTTTTCAAATCTTGTATATTTCAATTTTATTCACCATATCTTATAAACAGTAAGACCACCAAATATACGAAGCATTTAAAAAACTTACCCCTAAAAAAGACCTTTTTGAATATAAAAATAGTTAAAAAGTGCCTTATTTTACTATTTCTTGTGTTTCTATATACTCCGCGGTTCTATTTGAAAACTCCTCTAAGGCAAGCTGCATATCTATTGTTATATCCCTTAGTAGTTTATCCAAATATTCGTTTTTAAATTCTTTTATACCATCCATATCTGAAAAAAGCTTTCCTATATAACCCATGTCGTCTTTGTGTATTTCTATATTATAAAGTGTTTCCTCCATATTTTTTTACCCCTCTTATATATTTTAAATAAAAACCATAGAATATAAAAACCTTTTGGAATATTTAAAATAAAAAATTATATAAATATAAAAGTATGGTTTTTAGATTTATATCATTTTTTCAAGGAGTTTATTTATTTCTTTGCCCCTGTAACCAAGCGCTCCTTTTTTTGTATACGCTCTTTTTATGCCCCCATGGCCTTTCTTTGGAGGATTTAATCTAAAAACAGGTTTAACATTTGGTATTTCTTTGAATCTAAGTTTCTTTGAAATTATTGCATCTGAAAGTTTTTCAATTTCTTTATAGGATGTTGCAGATTTTAAATGATCTTCTGTTATTGGTTTATCGCCTTCTAAACGACCTCGTTCTTTTATTAGTTTAGTGAGAGTTTCTTTTTCTACTTCACCCCATGTTACATAGTCTTTTACAATCTGTAACATTCCTTTAGTACTAGGTGTCTCCTCTGTTAATACGCAATGATTTGCACGTGTAAGATTTAATAATTGTAATGTTTTTTTGATATTCGGTTTAATATTTACAGTACCACGGACTCTTACTATAGCATACGTCATTTTTAGCTTGCCTCCTTTAATTCTGGTTTATCAATGTTGTTTAAAGCGATACTTTTTTGCTCTTGCTGTTGAACAGGCTCAATACTACCCGTGACCATTCCAACTTTCTTTATTTGAGATGGCATTACACGCATCTCTGCGTTTTCTTCAAGAGCATTAAAAACTGCTTTTGCAAAGTTAACTGTTGTCTTGGTCTTTCCACGTGCAAAAGACCAGCAGTCTTTAACACCTGCAAGTGTAAGTATTTTTTTTGCGACATTTGCAGTTGCAAGACCTATACCACGAGGTGCTGGTTTAAGCGTTATTTCAACACTTCCACTTTTACCAATTATAGTATATGGAACAGTATGTGGTTTTCCACATCCACATTGCCAAGAACCGCATCCACGTCTTATCTCTATAATGTTTAGTTTTGCGTTTTCTATTGCTTTGCGGATACTGCTACCGACCTCTTTTCCTTTAGCTTGACCAAATCCTATGAAACCATCATTGTTACCAACTGCGACTGAGATTACGAATTTAACACGTCTTCCTGAGTCAGTCATACGTTGTACCATGTTGACATCTATTACTTCGTCTTTTACGTCTGTTAGTAAGATATCTACTATTTCTGGTTCACGTAATGGTAAACCACTTTTAAGTGCATCAGACATAGTATTAATCTGACCACTTTTTATTAATTTCCCAAGTTTAGTTTTTGGTTCCCAGTTAACTTTTTGTGGCGCGGATCTTATAAATGGTCTTTGTTGTCTAGGTGACATTATTTACCTCCAATGATTTTATCTTTAATTGTATTTACATCATTTTTTATGTTTTTATCGAGATGTTCACCCATTATTCTTTCTTCAGATGGGATTTTTTCTTCGTTATGAGGGCAATCTATTCCTGCGTCTATTACTCCTTTAAGACCTGCAAAAACCTTTGACCCTGTAACAGGAACATATCTTCCAATATCAAGAACGCATTCTGTTATTCCTTGTTCTTTTGCACGGTTTCCTGCCAATAGACCAGTTAAATATGCTGCAGGAGTAGTTGACGTAGAATAGTTCCAATTGTATTTTTTAATAAGTTCTTTAGATGTTGCTGTTGCAACTATGTTATCTCCTTTTTCATCGTAATTTACAAACTGTATAGTTGTATTTTTTATTGATTTGCGAATAACAATTCTAGTAGTTCTTGATTTAAGAAGTGCTAATCTTTTTCTGTAATCTGTTTTTCCTTCTCGCCTACGACGAGGTTTTATATGATAACGAGGTCCTGGTTTCATTTTTTCTGTGCCTCCTTAATTACTCCATCAGAGAGCATATGAGCTTCAAGGTGATGCTTACTTTTAAACTCTCCACCTTTTGCCTTCATATAGTATTTACGATAAACAGAGGACGATATCTTTTTTTCATCACGAAGTGTTTTTAATTGTTCACGTATGGATCTAATAGTTTTAATCCAATGCTCCTTTCTAGGTTGCCTTGCTTGCTGTTTACCCTTACGGTTACCATGACCACGGCGCCGTCCTTTTTCTTTTTGTTTGACTGCATATTTTTTTCTACCGCTGGAAATACCTACTATAGCATGGGCTTTTATAGCTTTACCATTAACTAGGATTCTAATGTCATCTTTTGTAACTGCTTTTGCTATTTCATCAAGTCGGTCTTGATCCATCCAAACTCGATTTTTACCGCATTTAAGAATCCATGCTGCCATTCTTCGTTGATTCCTTAAATCAGTCATATTTTAACCTCATAAGTTTAGAAGTCTAATATCAAGCTCTTCAGCTTTCTTTCCAATGTCCATTCTTTTCTTTGTTCCCACACTGCCACCTATGCGAGCAGCCTGAGTTTTAGGATTTAAAGCTTCTAAATCTTTTACATTGAAAATAGTTACCTCTTCAAAACCAGAAGAATGCAGACCACGTGTTTGTTTTGGTCCACGGAAACCTACTCTTACTTTACTAGGTCGATAAGCCAGGTTTTTACGCATCTTTGACGTTATTCCATCTGGTCTGCGCCAGTTCTTAGGTATTCTTTTATATCTGAACCATTCCTCGCGTAAGAATTCAGGAGTACGTTTCTTTATTTCTTTTCTTATTTTAAGTTGTTGTTTTAATTCTTCATTTAAAACTGGTTTCTTTTTTGGTTTTATAACTTTTTTTTCTTCTATTTTTTCTTTTATCTCTGGTTTTTTTGTTTCCTTTTTAATAGTTTCTTCTTTTTTTGTTTCTTTAGATGGTTTTTCTGTTGTCTTTTTTTGTGCTATAGTTTTTTTTACTGTTCGTTTTTTTGTAGTTGTTTTTTTTGTTTGTGTTTTCTCTTTTGGTTTATCAATTGTTTTTTTCTTTGTTTGTGGTTTTTTTACTTCTTCTCTTGCCATTATTGTCTACCTCCTTTGCTTGTGCGATATACTCCATCTTGGAAAACACGTATATCCCTGTTTCTTATTTTTGTTGCTCGTTCGATATTTGCAACTGTTTGGCCAACTTTTTCTCTATCAATTCCTGTAACAGTAATATTTTCACTTTTTATTTCCACATTTACTCCATTTAGTATCTTTGCGTGTCGGGGGGATCGTTCTCCAAGGAAATTTTGAATTATAAATTCATTACCTTCTATCATTATTTTTATAGGAAAGTGCGAAAACACTGTTTTCATTTTATATTCAAATCCCTGTGTTACACCTCTTTTCATGTTGTTTATATGAGCAATAAAGGTTCCTATGATTGCATTATCCTTTCGTCTTACGTTTTTACTGTGAATTTCAACTATGTTACCATTTAGTTTTATACTTATTTTTGGATGGGAAAAAACTCTTGAATTTTCCCCTTTTTCTCCTTTTATGGTTAATGTATCATTTTCAAATTTTGCAGTGACACCTTCAGGAAGTGTTATTTTTTCGTTTACTTCTGGTATATTCATGATTTATCACCTTTACTAGTAGACGTATGCTAGTAGTTTACCCCCTATTCCGTTCTTTTTTGCTTCATCTTGTGAAAGTATCCCTTTTGTTGTTGTAAGAATTAAAAGCCCGAAGTTTTGCGCAGGTAGATATCTTGCTTCCCATTTATCCATTTCATTCCCTTTTATTGGATACCTTGGTTTTATGACTCCACAGTCGTTTATATTACCTGTGAGTTTTACTTGGAATATTCCTGCTTTTCCATCATCAAGGTGTTCAAATTCTCCAATGTACCCTTTTTCTTTTAATAGATTTAATATTCCACCTATTAGTTTTGATGAAGGCTGGATACTACAAGTTCCTTTACCTTTTAACTCTGCATTTTTAATTATTGATAACGCATTTGCAAGTGGATCATTTAACATTTTTTCTTATACCTCCATTTCATTGAAATTTTTTAAAACCCAATTCTTCAGCTTTATCTCTGAAACACTGTCTGCACAGGTGTAAGCCATAGGCTCGAATTAGCCCTCGTTTCCTTCCACATCTTTCGCATCCTTTGATTCTACCGTATATCTTCTTTTTTTCTTTTATCTTCATTCCAAGACCTCCACGTTAAATTGCTTTTTAAAAAACTGCATTGTTTCTTCTTTTTTGACTTGATGCCTCTTTGGTATATGTCCTGGTGCGATTCTTCTTGTTTTAACTCTATATCCTGCTCTTTTCATTGTAATTGAAACGTCCATTCCAAATATCCCAATCTTTGGGTCATATTTCTGATTTTTAAACAATGTATGATCAGGTATTCCAAATGAAAGATTACCTTGTTCATCAAATGAATAATCTGCAATTTTATTTTCACGAGTCTTAAGTGCTTCTGTTAAAAAGTTATTTGCATCTTTCCCTCGTAGTGTTACTTTACAACCTAGGGGCATTCTTTTACGTAATCCCCAGTCTTTGTTTGTTGTCTTTGAAAGGGTTTTAACTGAGATATGACCTGTTAATCCTTTTAGCACAGTTTCTGCTTTTGTCAAGCGTTCCCCTGCTTCACCAACACCAATATTTATTGTTATTTTTTCGATTTTAGGTTCAAATATCTTTTGTTTTGTCTCAGTATCTACCTTTTTGGTTTTAACTGGTGTCTTTTCTTCTTTTTTTGTCTTTGCAGTAGTAGTTGTTTTAGTTTTTTTTGTCGTTTTCTTTTTTTCAGGGCTCATAGTATTTTCACCTCAGGTAGTTCAATTGATGGTTTGGTTTTACCAATTGGAAAAACATGTTTTTGTAGTGTTGTAAATTCAGTAGAGCCTTTCATTTTTATAAGATTAGATTTTGATGAGATAGTTGTCTCGATTTCACCTATATTTGCAATTTCTCCAATGTGGCTTCCGCCTATGATTATTGAAACAGCTCCCTTTTCAAACTTATAAATATCATCTATTTTTTGGTCTTCAAAACTAATTTTTAGTACATCACCGGTTTTGTATTGGTCTTTTTCTACTAATTTGTTTCTTCCGTCATGTAAATTTAATTGGATTTTTTTTCCTTTTACTATTGTTTTATTTTCAATTCTGCATAGTTTCCATTTTACATCATCTGTTTTTATTGGAACTAGAGTAAGTTTTCCCCGTTTGTCAAAAAGAATCCTGTAGTCTTTTTTAAGAGTAGGTATACTTATTATATCCATGAGTCCACATGAATATTTATGATTTTTTACTATTTTTCCATCGACAACAATTTCTTTGTTTGATAGCACATTTTTAGTTTCTTTTTGAGAATCTGTTAGTTTTAGATAATCTCTAACAATAAGACCTAATGGTATTGCTCTAGTGATTTTATGAGGGCCTGGCGATGTTCTAATAGTCCATACTCTTTCTTTTCTATGAAGTTTAACTGCCCTGGGAGCGTTTAATCTTTTCATGTGTTTACTCATCTATTTTTCCTCCTTTTTTTGTGTTTTTTTAGTAGAGGTTTTTTTAGGTGTTGTCTTTTTTTGTGTTGCAGTTTTAGTTTCTGTTTGTTTTTTTTCAATTGTTTTTTGTACATCTGGTTTTTCTTCTTTTTTTTCTTCTTTTACAGGTTTTTCTTTTATCTCTTCTTCGGTAGTTGCTTCTTCTTTTTTTGCTTGCTCCTCTAGTTTTTTCTGTTCTTCTGCTCTCTTTTGTTCCTCTTCTGCATCAATTAGTTGCTTTTGAGCTTCTTTTTCTATTTCTTTTCTGGTTTCCTCGGAAAGACCTCTTTGAAGTTTTTCCCTTCGCCATTTATCAGTAAGATTAAGTTTTGTAATCATAACATTACTATGATGAATAGGTTTTGCAATCTTGTTTCCATCTGCTTTAGTCATTGTAATTCCTTCGATATCAATAGTATTTTTCTTTGTGTTTACTTTTGCAACTTTATCTTCATGTCCACGGAAGTTACCACGCATTACACGTACAGTATCCCCTTTTACAACAGAAATTGCTCTTTTATCATATTTCAATAGAAGATTTTCATCTAGATGAGCAGAGATCCATTTCCTTTTAATATGCAACGGCGCATTATGCATTCTTTTTATTTGTTTACCCGGGTTTATTGTTTTCATTTTACAAGTCCCTCATTTTTATATAATAATTGAGGCATTCGAAGCAATCTTTGGAAATCTTTCAGCAGCCTCAAGTGCAACAGGTCCTTTTATCATAGAACCTTTGGTTTCACCAGTATCAGTGACGATTACTGCTGCGTTATCCTCAAATTGAACCATTGTACCATCAGAGCGTCTAAATGGGCGTCTCTGACGCACAATTACTGCTTTTAGAAGTTGTCTTCGCATATCAACAGCACCCTTTTTAACACTGATAATTACCATATCACCAACACCAGCGGCAGGACACCTTCTATGTGTACCCTTAAGCTTAGGCGTCATAACTATTTGAACTACTTTTGCACCAGTATTATCAATACATTCTAATCGCGCTCCAACAGGAAGACCACGTTTTGTTCTACCAGCAATACCTTTCATAAATTCATCACCTTCATATTTTTTCTACTACTACAAATGAAACTGTTTTACTGAGTGGTCTACACTCAGCAATACGAACTTTATCACCAACATTAATCTTAAAACAAGGTGGGCAATGAGCCGCATATTTATTTGTTCTTTTCTCGTAACGTTCATATTTTGGAACAAAACTACTATATTCTCTTTTTACAACTATCGAATTTTGCATTTTTGTAGATGATACCATACCTGTTAAAATCTGACCACGAACTGATAATGTCCCATGAAAAGGACAGAATTTATCATCACAGTGTTCGCTAGGTGCTTTGACGTTAAGTCCAATATTTCTTGCATCTTTTATCTTAGGCATTTTATTTTTCACCTTATTTTCTTTATTCTATCTTCAGGGCGAAAAACGATTTTTTCGCCGGTTATACTTATTTTTTCACCATTTATAGTGAACTCAAATTTCGCCGTTTTCTTGGCAATTATTTTCTTTCTATTTTTTATTTCAATAAGGAAGGTATTTTTCGTCTCATCGAGTATATGGCCACTTTCCCCTATCCAAGTCGGATCAGTGCATTCTAAGATTTTTACCCTCAAACCTATGAACTCATCTCTTGAAAGGGTTTTTTCATTCATATATTGGCCCTCTTCTCTTGAGATGTATATGCATAGGATTTTTCAAAGGTTGAACCTTTGAACCATATTATAGATAGTTTTACATTAGTTCAACTGTGAATCCCATTTTCTCAAGAGTTTCTTTTACTTTGTTTCTGTGGTCACCCTGCAGTTCTATTTTTCCCTCTTTTACTGTTCCACCACAGGCACATTTGGATTTAAGCTGTGTTATTAAAGTATTTATGTCTAGATCATGTACGTCAATGCCTTCGACAACTGTCATCATTTTGCCATATCGGCGTTTGTCTATCTTAATGGTTATTTTCTGTTGTTCACGGGCGATATCTTCACAAACACAGATTTCCTTTGGCAGACCGCATACTCCACATATATCACTCATTTATGTTTCTCCTTCCTCCTGCATGATTGTAAGAATCGTTGAAATGTTCATCCTGAGTTGACGTATTTTCCCAGGCGATGGAGGAGAACCTCCCATTGCAGCAACTCCTCTTTCATGCATAAGTTCACTTTTCAATTCATCGAGCTTTTCATGCCTTTCTTTAGGGGTGAATTCTCTAAGTTCTTTAGCCTTGAGTTTCATTTTTATGCAACCTCTTCAAGAAGTTTTTTGATACTTTTTACAAGATTTGCAGCGATTTTTCCACCTATTCCATTAATAGATGCAAGATCGTCTACATCCATTTCGAATAGTTCTTCTACAGATTGTATACCTGCTTTTTCGAATTTTTTAACAACGGATGGGCCAATCCCTTGAATTTCTGTAAGTTTTTTAAGTGGTGTAACTTTCTTTTCAACAGGCTTTTGTTCTTTTTTCTCTTCTTTTATTTTTTCAGTTTGAACAGGTTTTATAGTTATTTCATCTGGTAGTTTTGCATCAGGTCTCATAATACGAACTTTTACACCAAGAACACCAGGTTTTAATTTTGCTACCGCAAATCCATCATCCATTACTTGACGAGCGGTTTCACCACAATATTTTACATGACCTTCAGTAAATTTTTCTGTTCGGTGACGTGCACCCGTAAGTTTACCTGAAATAATTACTTGAACTCCTTTTGCACCAGCATCCATAATTCTGCGGACAGTAGAGTGTCCTGCTCGTCTGAAATGCCATCCACGTTCTAATGCCTCAGCAAGTTTTTCTGCCATGATTTGAGCGTTAAGACTTGCTCTGCCTCCTGCTTCTTCAATTTCAATTTGTGGATTGTCAACTTTAAAGTTTTCTTTAATAGCGTCGGTTAATTCTTTGATTTTATGGCCGCCTTTACCGATTACCATGCCAGGGCGTTCTACTAGTATGTTTATTCTAGTTCCCATAGGTGTACGTTGAATATTCATACCACCAAAACCTGCACCTTCAATTTTTGTGCAAAGGAATTCTTTTATTAGTATTCTTTTTGTATTTTCTCTTATAAAAGTTCGTTCTCCGGTCATTAATCTACCTCTTCAATTATTATTTCTATGTTTGTTGTTCTAGTATTTTTATCAGTAGCTCTTCCCTGAGCTCGAGGCATGATGCCTTTTATTATACGTCCACCATAAGCAGAAGCATGTTTTATTTTCATTTCTTCAGGGTTAAAACCTTTGTATTCGGCATTGTTTTCAGCATTTTCTATTACTTTAAGCATATATCTTGCTGCTTTCTGTGGAAAACTTCCGGGTCCTATTCCTTTTTGATGAGCAAGTTTTCTTTTATGAAATATTGCAGGTAATGGTCTTTTAATGTCTATTATTCCTTGAAGATAGTTCTTTGCTTGTTCTGTTTTCATACCGCATATTGCATATGCAAGATTCATTGAGTCTTTTCTACTGCAATGTAACTCGTAACCATATGCTTTTGCGGTTTTATCTTGATCTACATCAGTTGAGTATTTCATATTTCATCACTTCAATGGCATAAATTTAGATGACTTTGTTGCTCCAACACCAGGTCCTGTGTGTTTAACTTTCTGACGAGTAAGCGCAAATTCTCCAAGATAGTGACCAATCATTTGTGGTTCTATTGTTAGATGTTGAAATTCTTTACCGTTATGAATATTAATTGTATGACCTACAAATTTTGGTAGTATGACCATGTTACGACAATGTGTTTTAATTGTATCGCCATGTTGAGCTTTTTCAATATCTTCTAGAAGTTTGTTTTGTCTTTGTGTAAGACCACGTTTAAGTGTTCTGCGAGTACGAGATGGAAGCAACGGTAAAACTTCTTCGATTGAAAGCTTCTGAAGATCTTCAATAGAGTGTCCTTGGTAACTGAATGCTTTCTTTTTATACTCTATTTTTTTTCTGCTAGCCTTTCTTCTACTTCTTGCAGATGATCTATATCCTTTTTTAGCAGCCATTTAATTACCTCCTCCCTGTACGTTTTGGAGCTATATTACCAACTGTGCTACCTGGTGAAGCTCCACGTTTAATACTTGAGGGCCCTCCAACATGTTGATGTCTACCACCACCATGTGGGTGATTCACAGCACACATTGCAACACCACGTACTATTGGATATTGTTTACCACGAGTACGGAATAAATAATGTTTTTTACCTGCTTTTAAGAAAGGTTTATCGTGTCTTCCCCCGCCTGCAACAACACCAATTGTTGCTTTACAATCAGAGTTAATTCTTTTAAAAGCACCAGATGGCAATTGTATAACTGTTATATCTTTTTCATGGGATACAACTGTTGCAGTGCTTCCACCAGCGCGTACTAATTTACCACCGTCACCTGGTAAAAGCTCAACATTATAGATAGGTGATCCATCTGGGATTTTGCCCATTAATAATATATTTCCAATTGCAATTTCTTTTTTATCATCATTAAATTTAATTTTATCTCCTGTTTTTATTCCTTCAGGGGCAATCATGTTAATTATTTTATTATCACTTAATTTGACGTTAGCAATGGGTGCAGTTCTACCTGGGTCATGTATTATATCAACTATTGTTCCTTCTGTTGAAATATTTTTATAATCGTATTTAATTTCTCCTTTGAATCTATGTGATGGAGAATTAAATTTAGTGCTGATTTTCCCTCTTCTTTGCGATATAAGTCTCTTACCCATATTTCACCCTCTTAGAATATACCTATCCTCATTCCAATATCTTCTGCTTTAAACTCTGGCATAAATGTTACAACTGCGTGTTTACCATGTTTTGTAATTCTTGTATTAACATCTTTGACTTTTACTTCAAAGAGTTTTTCAACAGATTCTTTTATTTGTTTTTTATCTGCATCTCTTCTTACTACAAACTCTAAAGCATTATTTTTTTCCATAAAATTCATTGTTTTTTCAGTTACGTAGGGGTGAAATACTATATCGTACGGATCCATTACTTAGCACCCCCTAGTTCTTTAATTGCTGATTTTGTAAAAATTGTTAGACGACCAGCATCACCACCTGGTGCAAGATGTTCTATATTTATAGCGTTTGGTTTTACAACATCTACACCTGAAAGATTCTTTGCGCTAAGACATATTTTATCTTTTGTTGAAACAATAAGTATTGATTTTGGGGTACGATATTTTCGTCCTCTCATTTTTCCTTTTCCTGCGCGTATATGTTTACCATTTATAGAGCGTAATATATCATCGTATACACCTATTTTTTCAAGTGCTTCGATTACATCTTTTGTTTTATTAATCTTTTCAAATTTATCATCAACAATTACAGGTAATGTTATTTTGTCGTTAAATTTATGACCACGTTTTGAAACAATTTCTTTATCTGCTGTGGCTGCAAGTGCTGAATTTTTAGCTAGTTTTTTTTCTTTTTTGTTTATTTTTTCAGTCCAGTCTCTTTCTTGTTTTGGTGGATGGGCACGACGTCCACCGACTACACATGGTGCAAGAGCTGCAAAGTTTCCTTGTGTTAAACGCGGCACACGACTCATACCTCGTCCTTTTCCAACAGATGCAGTTGCATGTTTACAACCTGCCATTTTATCTGCGCCATATGGTTGCCTTCTATTTGAACGAAGTACATTAAATGATTTTCTTATCAAATGCGGTCTGAATGGTGTGTTAAAACTCTCAGGCAAATCTATTTGTTCTTTTGAAGACCCGTTTAAATCATAGACATTAACTTTTGTCATTTATCCTACCCTCCTTGTTTGCTTGTAGTTGATATATATGTTATTTCTGGTTTCTCGACTTTTACACCACGCTCATAACGTATTGCATCACGCAGACCGATAAGTCTTTTTGTAGGTCCAGGTATTGAACCATGTAATATTACATATGAATTTCTTACAACACCGTAATGCGGAAATCCTCCGGATGGTGTTATTTCTTCACCTTTTTCGCCGATTTTTAGAACACGTTTGTTGTATTCTGTTCTTTGTTGAAATCCCATTTGACCTGCGTTTGGGACAGTTGCCTGTACCCAACTTGGATGCCAGGATCCTTGTGTACCTATCATACGTCTATGTTTACTGTTTTTGTGTGAAAGTAGTTTTACACCCCATCGTTTTACATGTCCCTGAAAACCTTTTCCTTTGGTAACTGCGATTGTATCTATCATATCTCCTTCGTTTAGTATGTCATTAATTTTTACTTCTTTTCCTAAAATTTCTTTCGCATATTTAATCTGATCTTCAATACTTCCACCTGATATTCTGAATTCTCTTATTTCAGGTGTTTTCTTTGGAATTCCTGTTACTAGTTTTGGTTGAGTATATATTATAACACGGATTTCATCTGCTTCTTTTGTAAAATCCCAGTTTTTCTTTTTTTCTTTTTTTGAGATTGATATTCTTTTAGCGATTTCTACATCTAGTTTTTCAGCCCATAGTTCTCCTGTTGTCTTAAGACCATTGTAATCTTTTTTATATGCACGTACTGCTGCAACTTTTATTGGTGGTGTTTCAACTACTGATACAGGCATTATTACTTCTTTACCAGTTGTTGTAGATGTTGGTCGGTAGTCTACGACAAAAGCATGTGTCATTCCAGCTTTATAACCAAGAAATCCTTGTATTTTTGGTTTGTCATTTCCTTCAGGCCAACTTTTTATATGTGGAGTTTCAGCTCTAGCTCTTTTTCGTGGCGAATAGCCTCTAGATCCTCTTTTTGGATGATGTATATTAGGCATAATATAACCTCTATTTTGTTATTTAAATGGATATATGTATTAGTTTAATTTTATCCAAACCGTGACATTTTACAGGTAGCCCAAAACAACGTTTTTTTAGCTGCTGTCTATGGGTTTCACATTGGAATTGCCCATATTATATGTCTGGTAGGGATAAGGAAATATGGCATATCGGATATGATATATAAATCTTATTATTGATTAATAGAGTAGAAAAGTGAAATAAAATCTATTTCAATTAAAAAATGTATGGAACGATTTTCCAGGGTGTTTTTTTCATGAATTCTATATATTCCTTTCCATATTGTTTAATCAAGAGTTTTTCTTCATTTATTATACTTATTATCATTATTGGTACTGCCATTATTGCAATAAGTAATGCAGCAATTGAATTAAAGAAGAATGCAAGACCAAAACCTATTATTAAAAGGGATGTATAATGAGGGTGTCTTATGTATCTAAATATTCCTTCTGTTATTAGTTGACCATGGTAGTTTTTCTCCCAAAATAGCTCCCATTTGAAATATACAAATGCACCTATTATGAAAATAATGACACCTATAGTAATACTAATTAGTACATTGGATTGTAATTTCCAAATACCATATATAGGTGTTATAGGTCCTATTAAAATCATCAAAAGTATTGGTGCATAGTGTATAATAAAGAGTGCTCTGAGTTTTTTTGGAGGTTTATAATTTTGGAAAAGCTGAATGATGCTCATTTTATATTAGTTTTATTCCACCTGTTTCTATTTGTATGCTCTGTGGTTTTAATGTATGTTTCGTGTTTCTCATTTTCATAACAGCAAGTTTCCTTCTATCCATCGTGGGGTCTAAACTAAGGGTTATTACTCCGTCTGCTAAGAATTCTGATATTCCATCTCTTGAAAGCAGGTTTGATCCGACAGGTAGTTCAGATGTTACCATTGACGTGCAGTTACTTGATTCGAGTGCACTCATTATGTAGCGTAGATGAAGTCTTCTTGTTGGGAGAGTTGTTTCAGTGGGAAAATCATCGGGTATTAAGTTATTTGTATCAATATTAAGGTCTTCAATATTTCTCATAAAAATTGGCATTTCTGATAGTGGTGTTATTGAGTCGAGTACTATCCTGTCATAATTTTTGGATAATATCTCATTTGTCATTTTTTCATATACTTCTTTTTTGTTTATGTTAAGATATTCGAATTTAATTAATCCTTGTCCAATTGCTGGTTCGAAGTTTAATCCGAGCTCTTTTGCTTGTGCGACTAGTCCTTCTGATTTTTTATCAAGTGTTAGGAAAAGGCATTTTTCATTATTTTTTATTCCTTCCCATAAGAATTGAAAGCAAAGAATGCTTTTACCACCACCAGGGGGTCCTGAGACAAGAGTTATTGAATTTTTTGGAAGGCCGCCCTGGATAATATTATCTAGCCCTGGAACACCTGATTTAATTCTTTTAATGCTACTTATCCCATCCTGTATATTAATCATGTGCAATCCTCAAGAGTGGGTATATTGTTGGAGGTATATTATTTTATCCTTTTGATTTTTTTTTTAAAATTGTATTTAAATTAATATTATTTTATAGAAATATTTATATAGTTTGTAAACTAAAATAATTATTAGAAAAAAGTATAAAAATTAGGCGGCCACAAAAATGTCAAACAATACACATATCTGGATTTGGCTCCAAAATAAAAGTATCATGAAAGCTATACTAGATACAGAAGAAGGAATACTCAGGATATTTGATGAAAACGACAACCTGGTTTTAAAAAGAACTGGACTAAACAAACAACTTATAAAAGAAATAGAAGTATGTATCATAAGATATGGTGCAAAAAGATTAGATACACATGAAGAACCTTTTAAATTTCTATAAAACCTTTTTTATTTAGATGATTGATACACATGTATTTGGGCTAACCTTTATACCTTTTTCAGTTATTTCCATTAAAACTACTTTTTTTTCATGTTGGCCATAGCGCATTTTTAAAATTTCTATTGCATTTTTACGAATGTTTTCTTTTTGTATGTTATAAAGGACAATTATTCCATCTGCTAAGAACTCTTCGATTCCTGTTTCGCTATAACGAGTAGGTATTGGATCTGTCTCAGTTATAAGAAAACTTGTTGCGCCTGTTTCCTCAAAGAAACTAAAAAGTTGTTGCAAATATACACGGTAATTTTTATCCTTAGTAACAGATGCAGCGATAATTGCAGTAAGTGAATCTACAACTATTACCTCAGGGTTAAAATCCTTTGGTATAACAAGTGGTTTTATCTTATAAGATAATTCTGTAGCAGAACCAGAGCCGCCAATTGACCCAAACTTCATCCTAAGAATATCAAGAGGGTTTACTTTTTGAATTAATAAATTTCCCTTTTCTATATACTTTTTTATATCCCATCCAAAACTTTCCATACTTTTTATTATTCTTTCTATACTTTCTTCAAAGCTTACATACATACAATTATAACCATTAGAAACAATATTATAACATATCTGTCTACAAAAAGTGCTTTTCCCTGTCCCTGGTCCACCAGCAACTAATATTGAATTACCTTGAGGTATTCCTTTTTCCTTTAATAATTCATCAAATCCTTTAATATTTGTTTTTAGTATTTTTTCTTTTTTGTCTTTTATAATTTTTATAGTATTAGATTGCTCTTCCATTGCTGATTCGCTCTCTTGCATTTAATATCAAATTATATTCTTTTAATCTGTTCTTCTAATTTTTATCTATATTATATAATCTGTAAAAAACTTTTCTTATTTATTTTTTTTATCGTTTTTTTTTGTATTACGTATTCGGGTCCGACCTCTCCAATTATCACCCTTTTATATATTATATATATCTAGACTTTATATTTTTCTTATTATTTTGTCAAAATGTGAAAAATACTTTTTTTATAAATAACTTTAAAATAGAGTATTTGATTTCATTTTTCAATATATCTTATGTTTAGTTTATGGAGGAATAAGATTTATGTCTATGACTTTTGCAGAAAAAATACTTGCAAAGTATTCAGGTGAAAAAGAAGTTGTCCCAAGTCAAATTGTTACAGTTCAGCCGGATCATTTGCTTGTTCATGATAATGCAGCGCCGATTATTCAAAAGATTAAATTGGATCTTGAAAAATATGGTGTTTTTTCTAAGGATTTATCTGTTATAGTTCTTGATCATGTGATTCCTGCTGCTTCTGAAAAAACTGCTGCTAATCATAAAGTGGTACGTGATTTTGTTAAAAAATTTGGTATTAAATATTTTTTTGATGTTGGTATAGGTGTTTGTCATCAGGTGATGGTTGAAAGAGGTCTTGCTCTTCCAGGTATGCTTCTGTTGGGTAGTGATTCTCATAGTTGTTCTTATGGTGCTGTGGGTGCTTTTTCATCTGGTATTGATAGAACAGAGGCTGCGTCGTTATTACTAACTGGTGAAACTTGGTTGAAGGTTCCGGAGAGTATAAAAATGAATCTTTTTGGAAAATTAGGTAAAGGTGTGTATTCAAAGGATTTAGTTTTGTATATAATTGGTGATATTTTTGCTGATGGAGCTAATTATTGTTCTGTTGAGAATCATGGTGATGTTGGTCAGTTTTCAGTTGATGATCGTTTTGTTATTTGTAATATGGGTGTTGAGATGGGTGCTAAAAATAGTGTTTTTGGTTTTGATGTTATAACTGAGAGATATCTGAAAGGTATTGGTGTTTCAAAATCTTCTTATAAACCTGTTTTTCCTGATGAAGATGCTTGTTATTCTCAGGAATTAGATTATGATTTAGGTGATATTGTACCTGTTGTTGCATGCCCGCATAGTGTTGATAATGTTAAACCTGTTTATAGTGTGGGAGATGTTAATGTTCAGCAGTGTCTTATTGGTACTTGTACTAATGGTCGTTTAAGTGATCTTGAGGTTGCTGCAAAGATTTTAAAGGGTAAAAAAGTTCATTCTGATGTTAGGCTTTTGATTTTACCTGCTTCTAAAGATATATTTGAAAAAGCACTTGAAAAGGGTGTTATTTCTACTCTTGTTAAATCTGGTGGTGTTGTGCTTCCTCCTGGTTGTGGGCCTTGTCTTGGTGCTCATCAAGGTTGTCTTGCACCTGGGGAGGTATGTATTAGTACTGCTAATCGTAACTTTAAAGGTAGAATGGGTTGTAAAGATGCAGATATTTATCTTGCTAGTCCTGCAACTGTTGCAGCTAGTGCAATTACTGGAAAAATTTCTGATCCGAGGGAGGTGTTATAAAATATGAAGGTTTGGCGTTATGGTGATAATGTGAATACTGATCAGTTGTTTCCAGGTAAATATACATATACTTGTAGTACGCCTGATGAGATAAAACTTCATCTGTTAGAGGATCTTGATCCTTCTTTTGTAAAGAATGTTCAATCTGGTGATCTTATATTTGGTGGTAAAAACTTTGGTTGTGGTAGTAGTCGTGAGCAGCCTGTTGTTGGTTTAAAAGCAGTTGGGATTAGTGCTGTGGTTGCTGAGAGTTTTGCTCGTATTTTTTATCGGTCTGCAATTAATCAGGGTTTAATATTGATTGAGTGTCCAAATGCTGTTAAAGCTTATTCTGATAAAAGTATAGTTAGTTTTGATGTTGATTCTGGTAAAATTATGATAGATGGTAAAGAGTTTAGTTTTCCAAGACTTCCTAAGCAGATTATTGCTATTAGAGATGCTGGTGGTCTTCTAAATTATACTCGTGATAGGCTTAAGGTTAAATATAAATTTTAAAAAAAATATTATTAGATAGATAGTTTTAAGGCTATACTATCTATCTGAATATCTGTTTATTGAATTATTTTATGCTTTTGTGTAAGATTTGAGCTCTAGGTTTAAATTATCAATTATTGGGAGATATTCGCCTATATAACCGATGACTTTTACTAGATAACCCGTGTCTTTGGAATAGTACATCTGTCCATTTCCGTCCATGATAGAGATATAGTCTGCATTAAATTGACCTGCTTTAGTTTGGATGTTTTGGCTTCCTATTACTTCTAAGAATGGTGTGGTATCATGATGATATGGCATTAAATCTGCTGGTATTTCTGGCATATCTATTGTGTAGATTGTATCGATTCCGTAATCATTGAGGATTTGGGATATATCAATATCTGGTAGATATTTAGCGAATTCAGCCGGGAATATATTGATAAATTTATTTATGATGCTTAAGAGTTTTAACCATGGTGATTGAACAGATCCGTCTATAGTTAATTTAATTGTGTTTGCTGGGAAACCCCAATATTTATTCGTCTCAAGTGGGAATTGAATTATTTCAAGTGGATTATCAAATTCGATTTTCAATTCGATATTTGCTGGTATAGACATGTATGGTAGTAAAAAGTTTAAGAACTTAGGTAATTCTATTGGTATTATTTCTTTAAAGTTATCTAGATTTTCGATTATATCAATTATTAAGCCTAGGTCAAGTTCAGTCCAACCAAGGGTTTCTTTATCAACGATTAATTGACCATCAATTGTGATATTATCAAGCTTTATTCCTGGAATAACAAGGTCTTCTACGCCTTCCTCATGGAAATTGAAATTTATTCCACCTAAATCAACATCCATATTTTCAGATGTTAAGGATAATATATAGCTATCACTTGTAACTTCAGTAACTTCAAAGATTAAATCACCGGTGCTTAGTTTAAGTTTTACACTTCTATCAGTGGTTAAGTCTAAATCAATATCAATATTATCAAGTTCATATGTCCATTTATTACCAACTGACCATGTTGGCACTGGAGATGAAACTGGACCATAAATTATTTCTGTTTCTTCTGTTTCATCAGATTCTGATAATGAACTACTATATCCACCTAGTTTTACACTTGGATCACCAATTAAAACTCTTTCTTCTATTGTCAATCGGTCACCAAAATCATACATAACATCAAATTTATCAGTGTATCCATCTATTCCGTATACCCATATGTCTCCTGCATATTCTTTTCCTGCTTGTGCATATCCTTCTACAAACCTTAGGTTAATCCAACCACCAACAAATTCTGTGATACCAAGGTCAAGTCCACCATATCCTAAAGCTGTGTTTCCTATAACACCTATTGCTCCTCCGCCCTCCAGCATTAGTAAAGCGGATGATGCATCATGTGGAATCCATTCATATCTACTAAAGACAAAATCGTCTCTTGGGTTTTCACTAACCATTTGATTAATTAACCATTGTCCACATACGTCCCATTGAGCATTGTGACATCCTTCATTTACGCAAAATGCTAGTTTACCTTTATTATTAAATTGAATAAGGTTGAAACCAGTGTAAAATTCTGTTATTTTTGGTGGCATAATACCTGTATCAGGTGCATAGCTTCCTAATGACCATGGGTTTGAATGTCCGTCTAAACAAACAAATCCGTATCCTTTGGATACTTCTTTGGCTACATCATCTGATTTAGTAACTTGGAAATCTCCATGTTTTGAATATTTCTCGCCCTTATTGCTAAGCCATTCATCAGGGTTTGTAGGTGAACAATACATTTTATAGGTGGTCATACCTGCGTCAGCAAATAAATCAGCAAAATAATCACCCATGATTTCCCCTTCCCACATACCTGGACTTGCTTGACCAGGATATCTTTCCGGTGGGAAACCATCTCCGCCAGCAACACATGCTCTTTTAAACCATGAGTCTTTTGCATTATTTTCATAGTCAATGATTTTATCAACTACTACATCTGCTTCCCAATCATAGCGACATGGTATTCTACCAACACCAACATCGCAATAGTAATCAGGAACATCATTACCAGATGTCATCATTGGGCCTTCTCCATAAATACCATTACCATTAGAATCCCAGTTATCCATTTGGAAATGCCCATATTGATCTGGATAATATACGTCAGCATAATAAAGATCACATGCATATGTTACATCATAAGGTGGCTCATATTCGTCAGCAGGATCCCAGTTATGGCTAAAGAATTTAGGAACATAAAAGTCCCATGTTTGTCCTATGTGTCCGCCTCCTAATAGAACATATTTTGTATTCCATTCAAGAACATGATCGGCTAGATACATTTTAACTTCTTCGAAATCCCCAGCTCCCTCGTAATTTTCATATATTTCATCAACTGTGACAAGTTTAGTTGTAATACCATGGCTTATTTTATGAGCAGCTAATCTTTGGAATGAATCTTCAAAAAGATCATGTGTTACAATAATCAAATCGTATTGTTCTGCCATTGGTGCCGATGTAACTGCAGGTTCATATTCAATATCAATATCTATATCTTTTGGTATGTTGACATAATTGTTAGTTGGTGAGTATTGTGGGAAACATTTTACATTAACTTTTAAAACATGTTCCATATTATCATTTAATCCAGCTCCATATTTAATGGTATATGGTTCTGTTGGGTATAGCTTTGCGCTTGAGTAAATATTCTCATCGATTCTTTTTTCTGCAATATAATTTGGATCAATATCAATTTCAGTAGATTTTGGTACCATTACAGGAGTTGGTGTAACTTTTTTATCTAGATCAAGTCGCTCCCAATTGATATTGACATTTACTGCATTAATCTTGGTTCCAACTGGAAAATCAAATGTTTTTGTAATAACAGGTAACATTGGTTCCCCAGAATGTGACATAAATGTCTCAGATTCATCTAATTCAATTGTAACGTATTCAGATCCTTCAACATCTTGATAACTAAAAGTTGGTTCACCTACATTAAGATTAAAACTTTTTATTTCAATTGTTGTATCTGTATTTCCATTACTATTATTTGATGTAATTTCACCAGCGCCTAAAAATCCTCCGATAGAACTAACAATAAATATTCCTATTATTAGAACTACCAATATTTTACGGTTATTCATTTTTTTATCTTCCCCCACATAAGTAACATGTGTTAATATTCATAATAGTGTTTCTATATATAAAATTACCTATTATAACTGTTAATATGTTAATAATATCTTTTAATATATAATATTATTTTAGGTAATAACAATCGTTACAATTAAAGCTTAAAAATTTTTATTGCGTCGTATAAAATTATTCGAAATTTACTAATTTTTACTATTTTTAGCTTTATGAGAGGTAAACTATATATAGTAGAAATTAGATAAAATTTTTGTCTTGGTGGAGAGATTCGAGAAGGTGTTTATTCTGTTCTTCACCTCATAACCCCCACGAATTATGAGGAGCACTTCTTTATTCTCCCCACTCTTCTTATAATATTGTTACAACCAAGTTTTAATACTTAAAGGCATATGAATATCTAGTCTATATTTCGTATAGCTATAGTTTTAAAAATCTAACAATTATTATATTAATAACATATAAGAGAGTGGGGGAATCAGTTTTTATATGTTTTATGCCCATCCTAAATCTCTCCAAAACAACCATAATATAAAATAAGCTCCTCCTGTTTCTCTCATTCTCTCTTTTTTTTTAAAAAAATATTGATACCATTCTATTTTCTAGTACAACTATACTTTTAACAAAATTAATCTCAATTACTGGAAATATCATAGCAATAACAAATAAGATTGTTATTCAAAAAACAATATTTTTGATAAATTTTTTATCTTTAATTATTATTAGATAATTTTATGTGTTTTTTCTCTTAATTCTTAATAATTCTAATTTTTTTATTAATATAGATCAGAACTTTTGCACTTTTTCTAAACCTTCCATAAAATACAGATAGAAGAACATCGTTCCCATCCGAGGATGGATGGGATGTGTGATGTTCTTCACGAAAGAAGTGGAAATTTTTGGTGCCACACTCGATGTATATAGGCCTTGTTTTAAAAAACCGCAATGGAATCATTTCAACACCTATCTTGCGGGTCTTCTACTTGGTGAAAAGGGTGAAAAGAACATACAGGACATCGCAGGGAATCTTCTGGATGGTGGGCATCAGAGTTCCTTGAATCGGTTCGTCACAAGGCATCATTGGGATGTCCGTCGGTTCAACGCGCTTCGATTGAACGAATGTCTTCACGATCGCAAGGGAGGCATTCTCAGTCTCGATGACACCCTCATCGAAAAGACAGGAATAGAGATGGATGGTGTCGGATACCTATACGATTCCTCACAGAAGAAAAACGTACTCTGCCACGACATTGTCTCGACGTTCTATCGTACCAGCACGGGTCAGCTTCCACTATATTTCGAACCGTATGTGAAGAAAGAAATTGCAGAAACTACTGGGACGTGGTTTCGGACGAAGATTCAGATTGCCGTGGATCTCCTGCGTCAGTCTTTAGAGCAGGTTTGTCCTGCGGCAATCGTGTTCGATGAGTGGTACATGTGCCATGATCTTACAGAATTCATCAACAACCGTGGGCTCACATGGGTGTCCCAGGCGAAGACCAACCGATGCATTCAAGTCTATGACGAGTGGGTCGGTCTTGTCAGGTATGCAAAGACATTTTCCCACTCTGCATTTAGAAGAATCTCTGCTGAGGTGGAAGAGAAACGGTATAAGTGGTTCTTGGAAACCACGGTAGTGATGAAGAACGTAGGAGTCGTGAAATTGGTGGTGCTTAAACAGAGGAAGAACAGTAAGAAACTTACCTTTCTCGTTTCCAATAACACCAATTTGCAAGGTTTGCAAGTTCTCGAATATTATAAAAAACGTTGGGCTATTGAGGTGTTTCATCGGGATTGCAAACAGCATTTGGGATTAGGGGAATACCAGATTAGAAAACTTGACGCTGTAGTTATACACCTACACCTCGTTTTCTTCGCGTATACCCTCTTAAAAAATGCTCGAAACAATCCCGTTCTTAACTCTGTTTTGACAGGGATTAAAAGTGTTGGCACGGCATGCCAACGATTGAAACGATGGATGCTTGAGAGATTTAAAGGTAGGGCAAGGCTCTCTTCCCGTCCTACCTAAAAGTGCAAAAGTTCTGATAGATAATGAATTTTATCTAGATATTGCCAAAGTTTGTTAAATTCAACAATTTTCGAAATTTAGTTAACTTGTAGAAATGTCAAATTCAAGAGATTCTACTATTATAAAATTATTACGCAATATGTTATAAAAATCAGGATCAGCGAAGTAATTATATAATTCTGGAAAGACCTCTATTAAAAAAGATTCGTTATCCCCATTTGATAGATTATATATCTTATAAGTAGAGTTTAATAACTCTGTATTAAATAAAACTGTACCATTTTTAGCTAAAAAATTAATGTTAATATTTATAATATTTATATCTTTTTTAGCTATATTTTTTATTTCACCTTTAATAATATATTTAGCGCCATATCCCATTTGTTCAGTTGGATAAAAACCTGGTTCTATATGATACTTATAAGTATTATCGCATGTACATCCAGTAGACCATTCAGTTGTAACGTTATAACCTAAAATCTCAACTTTTTTAGAATCATTATTATTCCTTAACGATTCGTTACAACCACTAATCATACTAAAAATAAAAACACAAAAAAACAATATTAGTACAACATTGATTCTGTTTTTTCTAAATATAGTATTTGAAAAAAATTTTGTTGAAGAAAAAAATTTAAAAAAAGAAATTTTTTTCAAGTATTATTCCACCTACTTTTTCGATTTATCTTTAGTATACCTTGATTCTTTTTCCCTTATTTAATATTTGGATATAGCTCTTTTGGATCCAATTTTAGACCCAAATTATTTATTACATTATGAAAAATAATTTAATTTAAAGAAAATATTAATTCTTGTATAAAAAATTTATAATTTTAGTTTAGAGATTATATATATTTAATATTTATATATGTTACTATTATATTCTAAATGCATTTATATGATTATTTTAAAAAATAGAGAGTACTCTACTTTTCCTTATTTAGAATCTCCCCCACAAATTTTGGAGAAACTTCTTTTTCTTTTTTTAAAGTTTTATTGTTAATTAATATTAGAAATTGATATTTAAAATAATATGAATAGCATATCTATATTTCTCATAGCTATTATTTTAAAAACTTACATTCTATAATATTATAATAGAGGTGGGAGAAAATAGGTATTTTTTTCTCTATAAATCCTTGGCATCTCCAAACTATATTTGTTATGATGATATTGGTTTCCTGTTTCTCCCATTCTCTCCATAACTTATTTATCTTATAAATTTTTAAGGTTAAATTTATATTTTTTTTAAAAAACTTAATTTAATTATTGTAAGAAAAGATAAAAAATATGGTTTAGGGTTTATCTATACTTCAGGATCAGGTAGATCAAAGGCTCTTACTTTTACTGCATATCCAATAAAGAATGTATGACTTTGTGTTCGTTCCTTGATATTGCTAGGTATTCTCATATAAAAGCCTGTAAATCTTGTCATTAGACCTATTTGTTGTCCTTCTATTAATCTATAGAATTGTAATTGAGTATCAGGTATAGGGTCAATGATTAATGTTTTACTATTTATTGTATAACTTGTTGTGCCTTGATAATACCATAAGTTATATATTTTATGGATTGAGATATCTCTTCTTAGGCGTATATCAAATTTAGGTCCATATCCGTTACTTAAAATGAATACTCTTTTTTGAAGTGGTCTTATTCCTAATATTGTTGATATTGCTGATAATATTGTATTCTGGCCGAATTTTTCTTTTAATTCTGTTATTATATCAAGGATATTACATCCATCAGTTGATGTGGTTTTTTCAAAAATTTGTTCAATTATTTCATTTAATGATGTGATATCTTTTTCTTCTACAGTTATTTCTTGGATTGTTTGAGTACCATCTTCTTTAAAAATGCTATATTCTAAGTTTATTGTTTTATTTTCCTCTTCTTGTGGTATAGCTCCCATTACATTTATTGTTGGTAGTGTTATTAGTGCTAGCATTAAAATAACTGCCATTTTTTTTATATTTTTCAAACTATCACCTTTATTTTATTATTTATATTAGTATTCTTAAATATATTTAAATCTTTCTATTTGAATCTTATTTTTTAAGTTAAGGTAAAAGGGGCGGACCTATGATGATTTCTTTTTCTGCATTAACATATACATAACTTGCAAATCCAATAAATAATGTATAAGATAGGTTGGGATACGTATTTTTTTGGAAGAAATATAGGCCTATTGGTCGAATCATAAAACCTGTTTGTGCTCCTGTGTATAACTCAACTGATTTTGAAGAAAAAAAATCGTTTTTTAGTCTCGAAACAAAAGTTTTACTTTCTACTCCTGCTTTTGAAGATTGAGTGTAGCGCCAAAATGAGAATGCATCTTGTTTTATTTGAAATTTTGAATCTTTAAAGAAATTAGCAGTATTACTCCAGCCTTGACTTATTACTAAATTTTTTCTTAGGAGTGATGGATTTACATTTACCATATTTTTAATAAAGTTAATGATTTGCTCAAGAGTTATATCTGTTGGGAGTATATTTGATATACAGTTTTTCAGTAGTTCTAATTCTTTTTCATTAAGTGAAAAAGTGTTTGTGTCGTCAATTTCTGATAGTTGTTGATTTACTAGTATATCGTTACTTTCTTTTTGTTCGATTATTTTATTAGAGCTCACTACAGGGTTAAGACCCAAACCCATAAGTAAAAATATTGTAAATATTACTATTGCCTTTATTAATAATTTTTGTTTCATTTTTGTATATCCCCCTTTTTTTATCAAATTTCTTTTATTTATAATAATCTTATATTATTTAAAGTTGTATGAATAGCATATCTATTTTCTTATGTGAATTAATAAGGTTTGATTTAGTGTCTATATGATTGTAAATAAGTTAATTAGTTTAATTTTTTTAAATGGATGATTTAAGTTAGGAAGAGAAACAAAATATTTCAAAATTTGTTTAATATTCCTTAATGTTGATCATAAGAGGTTTTGATGAATGGAGATGAATAAAAGATTGGGGTTAGTAAAACTTTTTGTGTAAATTGTAGAAATTAGTATTAATAAGTAATTAAAAAAAATATCAGAATTAGAAGATAAAATATATGTTTTGTAAGATAAGATTAATCTTTTAGAATTTAAAAATAAAAAAAAATTAATTATTTTAGTGAATCTGTTGGAGTACGTTATTGATATCTTTTAAAAAATGTTCTCCTTTTTCTGTTGTTTGGTAAATTTTTCCGTTATTTCTTTGATTTTTGACTTTGATAAATTCTTTTTCTAGTAAAAAATTGAAATATTTAGTAAAATGTGTATAAGAAATATTTGCGTCATAAAGAAGCTGTGTTTTCTTTGCTTCTTTCTCAGCTGAGTATAGTATTTGTGCAATTATCTCGCTTTCGCTACGTTTATTTGCAAATATCATACTCTTTATCAGCTCCCCCTAAATTTTAATGATACTTGGTAACATCTTTCATTGCATTTTGTATTTATTAAGATATGCCCAAAATAGGAAGATAATAGTGGTAAATTATGGACAAAGTTAGAGTTATTATGGTTTTTTTGTTATTTTAAAAAAAGTGAATATCTTTAGTTTTTTTATATTAAAGATGTATCTTATTATGTTGTGTATTTCTATTGTAGGTTTTTAATCAATTTATTGATACTTTCTAGAAGATGTTCTCCCTTTTGAGTTGTTTGATATACTTTTCCATCTGGGTTTCCATCTTTTTCCTCGATGAACCCTTTTTTTATTAAAAAATCGAAATATTTAATAAAATTTGAATAGGAGATGTTTGTACTATAAAGAAGATGAGTTTTTTTTACTTTATTTTTTGCAGAAAATAGTATTTGAGCGATTATCTCGCTTTCGCCTCTTTTTTTTCCAAATATCAATTTCTTTATCGGCTCCCCCAAGATATAGATGATTATTGGTAATTAATTAACATTAGTTAATTGTTTATTAATATTTGTCCAAAATAAGGTAATAATATTAGTAAATTATGGTTTTTTATAATTTAGTTTTTTAAATTTTATTTATTTATTAGAGATATAAATATTTTATAAATTTTTACTTAAAATAGCTTTAGCTTTATCTGTTAAATATGGTATTTTACTCCGCCCGGACTTTATTACATTGATTAAATCTTGTTTTGCAAGATGATTTATTCTTTTACTAAGAGTTTTTCTATTAATTGATAGATCATCACTTATCTTTTTATATTCAACCACCACGTTATTTTTATAATATTTGTTTATAAGTTTTAGGATTTCATAATAGTCAGATTTAATCTGTATTTCGTCTAAGTTTTGACTAGGAATAGGCAATAGCTCATTTTTAATTAGAGATAATTGTTTTTCATCTAGAAATGATGCGTTAATGCTTAAAATAAATATTGAATTGTTATCTGATATTATTTCTGTTATCTTATATAGATATTTAATAAATTGATTAAAAGAAAAATTTGAAATTAAATAATCAGCTCTGTCAAGAAGTATTATTGATTTTTTGCTTTGTTCAGCAAAATTTTTTATTATCTGGATGATTTCATTTAGGTTTTTTTGCTTTAAAATCATGGTTTTAATTTTTTTGGATTTGAGAGTGTTATTTATATAATCTGAGTTTGAACGTGTTATATATAATCCTTTATAACTATATAGTTCTACAAGGTTTTTGATAAGAGTAAATATTGATTCATATTCTTCATTAAATGAATAATAACTTAATCCATTTATCAATCCTTGATGACTCTCAAGAGTATTTTTAAAAACATTAATTGAATTAGTGTCGTTTCCATCTAAATGCCAAGTTTTTTCTTTTTTATTTTGTTTTTTCTCGAGCTTTTTTTTATTAGACTTTGGAGGTTTTTTGGACATATTATCCCCGTGTATTACTCCATCATAACAACTATCTAATATATAAATGTTTTATGGGAGAATATTTTATTGTTTTAAACTAAAAAAAAAATTGAGGGTAAACCCTCCTTGTTATTCATATTAGTTATGGTTTTATATCTACAATTCTTTGAGGTTAAAGTAGAATGGTCCTAATGCAAAGGCTTTATACTCTTTTGTAGTGTATTCTGCTGTTACAGTGATATAGACTCTACCATAGGCTCTTGTTGTATAACCTAGTTTTACTGTTTTTTGTTCATTTGGATTAATTGTACCAGATTTTTCACCACCAGATAGTACATATTTGCCATCAATACTGATCTCCCAGTAGCATTCATTGTCACCTGCGTCAATAGTTGCTTTTATTCCTAGTCCGCCTTTTACATCTTTGATTTCTGCTTCTTGAATTATGTTTTCTTCGTCTACAGTTATTTTTGCTGTGTCTGTTGCTGTTTTTTGTTTGTTATCTGTTACTGTAACGGTTACAGTATAAATTCCGGGGTTGTTGTATATGTGTGTTGGGCTGTTTTCTTGGGATGTTGATCCATCTCCAAAGTCCCAGTTTATGGTATATGGTGGTGTACCTCCGTTTATACTGGCTGTAAACATGGTTTCTATCCCTGTCATGGTGTTTGCATCGTTGATAGTTACAAACAGTTCATCTATATCATATACCCTGACTTCTGCTATATCTGTTGCTGTTTCTCCATCTGAGATTACAGTAAGGGTTGCAGTATAAGTTCCTGGTTGTGTGTAGGTGTGTATCGGGTTTTGCATGTTACTGTCTGCTGTTTGGTCTCCGAAGTTCCAATGCCAAGTGTATTCTCCGTTTCCACCGTATGCGTCTCCGTTTAGTTGTATTGGTTCGTTTACTATGGTTTCGTATCCTCCTAGGTTACCTCCATCAGCATTAGCTGTTAATGTCGTGTCTTCTGTGACTACATGTATTGTTACATATGCCCAGTCGTACATTATGTTTGCATATAATCCAGGTATTCCTGGTGCGTCTACTGTTAATGTTACTTCATAGGTTCCAGGTTCATAAAATATATGAATAGGGGCTAGGTTTGAGCTAAATTTTCCATCTCCAAAGTTCCATAGATATTGCATAGGTAGTTCTTCTGGATTCTGGCAGCATTCTCCAAATGAGTATGCGAAACTTCCTGAAGCATCAAAATGAACTGGCTCACCTATTTTAACAGTTGTAGGATCATCTGGTTGATTTATTTCAGCATGTATACCAAGCCATGGTTCAACATCAACATCGCCAATTACTTTAACTCCTTGGCCATCAGCGATTGCGCCATCATCCATATTTCCACCATTTGGTCCATCAGGTACACCCCACCAGTTAAATTCTGCATTTACTCCACAATCTGAATATGATTTTACACCGATAGCCTCATCTATACAATCCTTATTGAATTTGTTACATCTAATAATTGTACCGCAAACATCGGGAAATACAATGATGGACCCATTTATGTTAGGTGTATATTCTAAGTATTTTATTGTAACATCATTTACTTTTATAATCTCAGATCCTGTTATTACTGCTGATTCATCAATTGGAAAACAACCATATTCTCCCTTTTGTGTTATACCTGTGTTATCACAGCATGGAATATCATCTATAATGATATCTCCATAATATATACCACCGTAAACATAGGCTGTTCCACCTGATTCTAAAGAGTCTAAAGCCATTTGTTTTATATTAAAATGAGTAATTAACCAGCCCGGGGTGTTTGAATCAAAGTTATCATCAATCCATACTTCCGGTTGACACTCGCAGCTCTCACCAAAGTAGTTAGCTGGATCACAATCACCAGCACCCTCAGTACTTGTAACACAAGCATTATCATACTGTGCACCAGAAGCCCAAGGCATCTTAGCATAATAGGTTTTTGTCTCACCAACTCCTAGAGTAGTTGGGAATACTGCTGGAACTGTACACAACTCATCCGTATAAAACGTTGCAATCACTGGAGTATCAGTAAGCACAACACCGGTCAAAGCAGAATCACCAGTATTATGAATTGTGAACTTGAACAATACATCTGCTGTACCTGGTATAGTTGGCCCAGGTGCAACATCAGCATCCTGATATGTACCATAAAAGACATACTTCTCTAAATCAACCGTATAAGTAGCACCAAAATAATTAGCCGGATCACAATCACCAGCACCCTCAGTACTTGTAACACAAGCATTATCATACTGTGCACCAGAAGCCCAAGGCATCTTAGCATAATAGGTTTTTGTCTCACCAACTCCTAGAGTAGTTGGGAATACTG
>Ga0299915_10000418_pt1 | contig 32486 bp, 23 predicted proteins | sample RVTome_13_FD_200263 | JGI IMG/M metagenome (GOLD analysis project Ga0299915, IMG submission 200263) | Soil microbial communities from uranium-contaminated site in the Upper Colorado River Basin, Wyoming, United States - RVT92D227 (version 2) ...
TAGTGGGACGGCGATGGCGCTTCGCGAATCCGCACCCGAGACCTCGCGGGCAGGGCTCGACAAGATCCTGCGCGAGACCCAACGTCTCGGGAGGATGCTCGAGAACCGCGTGGTCGCCGCGTTGCTCCTGAGCGGAAGCCCGCTGCGGCGCGAGTGGGTCACCGTCGAGGATCTCGCCGGGGTCGCCCTCGCTCGGATCGACGCGTCGCTGGTCCGGCGTCCGGTGCGCGTCAGCATCGGGGACGACGTGATCGCGAATCTCGATTCGACCCTCGGCGAGCTCGTGATCGGAAACCTGCTCGACAACGCGGCACAGCACACTCCACCCGAAACCTGGGTCGAGCTCGCGGCACGTCGTGGGGTAAGCGATGTCGTGATCGAGGTCGCCGATGCAGGCGCGGGGATGGTCTCCGGATCGCACCTCGACGTCGCGCAGCTGGAGCGCGGCAAGGGCCTCGCGGTGTGTGCTGCGATCGCGAGCGCGTACGGCGGCTCGCTGGAGATTCTGTCGCGAGACGGCGGAGGTACCGTCGTTCGCATTCGCATTCCCGATGGCGAAGTGCTGTCGGCTGACTCGGAGCCATGTTGATGGGGACCATATGGGGATGTCAGTGATGGGCACGGTGCTCGTGATCGAGGACGATCGCGAGGTGCGGCAGTTCCTCTACGACGCACTCGTCGAGCACAACTTCCGTGTTGTCGAGGCGGCCACGGCGGCGCAGGGCGAAGAGCTCGCGGTGCAATCGAGACCGGATGCGATCCTGCTCGATCTCGGGCTGCCGGATCGCGACGGCCTGGAGCTGCTCTGCAAGCTCCGAGAGCGCGCTGCGACACCCGTGATCGTGCTGTCCGCGCGCGACGGTGATACGGACAAGGTCAGCGCGCTCGACGCCGGCGCCGACGACTACCTGACCAAGCCGTTCAGCGCGGTCGAGTTGCTCGCCCGGATCCGCGTCGCGCTCCGCCATGCGCGTGGCCAGGTTCTCGTCGACGAGCCGAGCCTCAGCGTGGGGCCGATCGTGATCGACCAGGCGCGACACGAGGTCAGCGTCGACGAGGTCCGGATCCACCTCACGCCGATCGAGTTCCGCCTGCTGGTCCAGCTCGCGCGGCGCGCCGGCAAGGTGATGACGCATCGCCAGCTGCTCGAGAGCGTCTGGGGGGTCGAGAAGGGAAAGCAGACGCACTACCTGCGGGTCCACATGCAGGCACTACGTCGCAAGATCGAGCGCGATCCGTCGCGGCCTCGCTGGCTCGCGACCGAGCCGGGCATCGGCTACCGGATGCGCGACGAGTAGACGCCGAGCTGCTCCGAATCGCGCAAAGCCCGGTGTCGGGATCGTCTACGAGCGCGTTCCGGCCTGCCGCCGGAGTCACAACGAACTGAAACTCGTGAAACTCCCGGTTGTGGTAACGTGCCGCCCGGATGCCGGTCGACGACCTGCGCTCGGGTACCTGGGTCACATACATCGGCGGACGTGCGTCGTCCGCTCGCCTCCGGCGGTGTCGCGTCGAGGTCGTCTCCGGTCCTGATGCGGGGCTGGTGCGGGACATCGAAGCCTCGGTGATCCGCATCGGCGCTCGGCGCGGCAACGACGTCCAGCTCACCGACTCGAAGGTCTCGGGGCTCCACTGCGAGATCCGGCTCGACGATCGTGGCTACCGGCTGCGCGACCTCGACTCGACGAATGGCACCTACGTCTCGCAGCTCCGCATCAACGACGTCTACGTCATGCCGGGCGCGGTGATCGCGCTCGGCTCGACGCGGCTCAAGTTCGACCCGCTCGGCGAGACCGTCGAGATCGAGCTGTCGGACACCGATCGCTTCGGCTCGATGATCGGCCGCTCGGTCAAGATGCGCGAGATGTTCGCGCGGCTCGAGAAGCTCGCGAAGTCCGACACCACGGTGCTCGTGACCGGCGAGACGGGGGTCGGCAAGGAGCTGGTGGCCGAGGCGCTCCACGATCACTCGCCGCGCGCCAACGGGCCGTTTGTCGTCCTCGATTGCGGCTCGATCCCGCCGAACTTGATCGAGAGCGAGCTGTTCGGCCACGAGCGCGGGGCGTTCACCGGAGCGACGTCGTCGTACGCCGGCGCATTCGAGCGCGCGCACGCCGGCACCGTGTTCCTCGACGAGATCGGCGAGCTCCCGCTCGGGATGCAGCCCAAGCTGCTGCGCGTGCTCGAGCGCAAGGAAGTCCGGCGCGTCGGGGGCACCAAGACCCTCGAGGTGGACATCCGGGTCGTCGCGGCCACCAACCGCGACCTCGGCGTCGAGGTCAACCGCGGCCGGTTTCGCGAAGACCTCTACTACCGGCTCGCGGTCGCACGTGTCCACGTACCGCCGCTGCGCGATCGCAAGGATGACCTGGGGCTCCTGATCGAGCACATCCTCACGATCACGCCGGGCGGTGAGACCGCGTCGATCGCCCAGGAGACGATCGACCTGATGATGAAGCACGACTGGCCCGGTAACGTGCGCGAGCTCCGCAACGTGATCGAGCGCGCCGTGCTGCTCTCCGAGACCCCCGAGAACGAGGATTCCCTGCGTCGTGCACCGCAGCCGGCGCCGCGCAACGAGCCCTCGATCACGACCACGCCGTCGCAGACCGCCACGTCGGCCGAGGCCTCGATGACGGTCCCGGTCGATGTCGGCATCCCGTTCAAGCAGGCCAAGCAGAACGTGATCAGCGAGTTCGAGCGCCGCTACATCTCGCGGCTGCTCGCGCAGCACGACGGGAACATCTCGGCCGCCGCGCGCGCCGCCGGGATCGATCGCATGTCGATCCACAAGATGCTCCACCGGCTCGGGCTGGCGAATCCCGGCCGCGACTGATCGTCGTCGTCGTCGCAAAAGCTGTCGGCACGAGCCCTCATGCCGCGTATGCGCGAGAGCCCGTGCCGACCCGAGAGCGAGCGACACCCCTACGTCCGTCTAGCATCCGTCTTGGCGTCCTTCTCCGCCGCTCCTCTCGCAAAGTAGAGACAGATCTCGAGGCATTGCCGACGTGTCGTTTGCACTGGCGCTGGTTGTCGTCGCTCCTTCTCACAGGTCGAGTCTTCTTGTTTGCCAGGCTCCAACGAACGAAACCACGAGATCTGGCGGTTCACCTCGGCGTCATGCGCGCCGAAGTCTGCCGCGATCACAGGATGTGCATCGCCGGTGCCATCGGCCCGGTCGCTGTCGTGCAATCTCGGAGGACGATCGGCGCGCGGAGTGTCTCCAACGCGCTCGGGCGATGCGCCTTCGTCGCGCGCTGTCGTCAATCGCGGTTCCATCGATCTCGGGCAGACGACGGTGTTCTTGATGTGGAAACGCCGAGACCGCCGATCCGGATCGCCGCGCACGCGCGCGAACGAGACAGCGCGCGGATCCGCACGCTCCCGCGCGCTGATGACAAGGCGAAGCATGATCCAAACTGCATCAAGGATTTACGTCCGCTTCGCGCGCGCGATGGCGGCCGTGGGCATGACGCTCGCAGTACGCCGCAACGATGTTGGTCGACTCCCGCCCCCTGAGAACCTCGGTCCGGCCGCCCGTCGAAGATGAGGTCTCGCAACTGGACTGGACGCTGGCGCTCGCAGGGGGCGATGGAGTCCGTCTCACCGAGTACGTGGAACGTCGATTCGGAACGCGGATTCCGAAACAGTACTGCTGCCTGCTCGGAGCGCGCTCGATGCTCGAGCACACGCTCGAACGCCTGAACAGGATCACGCCGACGTCCCGCACGCTCACCGTGATCGGGGCCAACCACGGCGACTACGCGTACGCGCAGCTCGCCGGCAAGAGCGATCACGTGTTGCGCCAGCCGGCGGCGCGCGACACCGGGCTCGCGCTGTATGTCGCCCTCGCGATGATCCGGCACTGGACCCCGAAGGCGCTCGTCACGATCACGCCGACGGATCACTACGTCGCGCCGTCCGCGAAGTACGTCGAGCAGATCCGCGCGGCACAGGGGGTGGCGGCCCGGATGCGCGACAAGGTTGTCATCCTCGGCGTTCGCCCGACCGATCCCGATCCGGAGCTCGGCTACCTCTCGCTCGGCGAGCGGCTCACCGAGATTCCGCAACTGCGGCAGGTCGTCGGCTTCATCGAGAAGCCCTCGGTGACCGTGGCCCTCGATCTCGCGCTGCGCGGCGCGCTCTGGAACACGATGGTGACGTGCGGGACGGTCGACGCGCTGTGGGAGCTCGGCCGAGCGACCGAGCCGCAGCTGCTCGACATCCTCGATTCGCTGGTCCCGTTGATCGGCACCGCCGACGAGGTCGACGCGCTCGGGTACATCTACCGCGCGTTTCTTCCGGTCAGCTTCTCGCGCGACATGCTCGAGCGGGCACCCGAGCGGCTGTGCGCGATGGAGCTCGAGGGCCTCGAATGGAGTGACTGGGGCAAGCCCGAGCGCATCGAGACCGTGCTCGCCTTCCGGCGTTCACGTGCGCTCGTTCCGGCGCGGGCACTCGCGCCGTGAGCGGCCCCCTGGCCCCGAACCGGACGGGAAACCAGGGCCAGCTTCTGCACATGCCTGGCGACGTGGTGAAGCCGCGACGCGCGTGGCCGGGGCAGTCGTATCCGCTCGGTGCCCGGTTCGACGGGTTCGGGACCAACTTCGCGGTCTACAGCGGGGTCGCCGAGTGCGTGGAGCTGTGTCTGTTCGATGGGCCGGCCGAGCTGCGCGTGCCGCTCACGCGCGGGATCGGCCACGTCTGGCACGCCTTTCTCCCGGAGATCGGTCCTGGCCAACGCTACGGCTATCGCGTCCACGGTCCGTGGGATCCGAAGCGTGGGCTGCGGTGCAATCCGAACAAGCTGCTCGTCGATCCGTACGCGCGCGCGATCACCGAGGGTCTCGTCTGGGGCCCGGCCCTGTGCGGTCACGCCGGCGATCCGCTCGGGCCGATGTCGACCGAGGACAGCGCGCCGCACACGGTGCGATCGGTCGTGGTGCAGCCGTACTTCGACTGGGGCAACGACCGCCACCTCGAGATCCCGTGGAACGAGACGGTGATCTACGAGTGCCACGTCAAGGGCTTCACCGCGCGCCTGCCCGACGTCCCGCCGTACCTGCGCGGCACGTACTCGGGGCTCGCGCATCCCGCCGCGATCGCGCACCTGAAGAGCCTCGGCGTGACGGCGGTCGAGCTGCTGCCGATCCACGCGTTCATCCACGACGGCACCCTCCTCGAGGCCGGGCTTCGCAACTACTGGGGCTATCACTCGCTCGCGTGCTTCGCACCGCATGCCGGGTACGCGAGCACGCGCAGCGCGAGCGGGGCGGTCGCCGAGTTCAAGCAGCTCGTGCGCGTGCTCCACCAGCACGGGATCGAGGTGATCCTCGACGTCGTCTACAACCACACCGCCGAGGGCAACCACGAGGGGCCGACGTTGTCGATGCGCGGCCTCGACAACATGGCGTACTACCGGCTCGTCGCCGACAACCTCGGCTACTACATGGACTACACCGGGACGGGCAACACGCTGCAGATGCGTAACCCGCACGTGTTGCAGCTGGTGATGGACTCGCTCCGGTACTGGATCGAGGAGATGCACATCGACGGATTTCGATTCGACCTCGCCGCGGCCCTCGCCCGTGGACTGCACGAGGTCGATCGCCTCGGCGCGTTCTTCGATCTGATCCAGCAGGATCCGGTCGTGTCGCGCGTGAAGCTGATCGCCGAGCCGTGGGATGTCGGCGAGGGCGGCTACCAGGTCGGCAACTTTCCGCCGTTGTGGTCGGAGTGGAACGGCAAGTACCGCGACCGGATCCGCGACTACTGGCGCGGCGAGTCCGGCTCGCTGGCCGAGCTCGGCTCGCGGCTCACCGGCTCGAGCGATCTCTACGGCGAGCAGGGGCGGTTCCCGCACGCGAGCATCAACTTCGTCACCGCGCACGACGGCTTCACGCTCTACGACCTCGTCTCGTACAACGAGAAGCACAACGAGGCCAACCGCGAGGAGAGCCGCGACGGCGAGACCTACAATCGATCGTGGAACTGCGGCGTCGAGGGGCCGACCGACGATCCAACGGTGATCGCGCTACGCAGGCGGCAGCAGCGCAACTTCCTCTCGACGCTGTTCCTCTCGCAGGGCGTGCCGATGCTGCTCGGCGGCGACGAGCTCGGCCGCACGCAGCGCGGCAACAACAACGCTTACTGCCAGGACAACGAGGTGTCGTGGTTCGACTGGGCCGCGACCGACCGCGAGCTACTCGAATTCACGCAGCGGCTCGCCAAGCTTCGCCGCAGGCACCCGGTGTTTCGCCGCCGCGGCTGGTTCCAGGGCCGACCGATCCGCAAGGCGAAGCAAGGTCCGGCGCTCCCCGACATCGAGTGGTTCACCCCCGAGGGTGAACTGATGACCGACGAGCACTGGGAGTCGGCCGGGTCGCACTCGCTGCAGGTGTTCCTGAACGGCCACGGCATCGCGCCGCCCGACGAACGCGGCGAGCCGGTCCTCGACGACACGTTCCTGATCGTGTTCCACGCGCATTTCGAGGACCGCAAGGTGAGGTTGCCGGCGGCGACCTGGGGCACGGCGTGGTGTCGGGTGATGGACACCGAGCGCGGGTTCACCGACGCGATCGAACGACTCGACGCCGGCGCCGAGATCGAGGTCATCGCGCACTCGCTGTGGTTGTTGCGGAGCGCGTCATGACGATGCCGCCGCGCGCGACCTATCGGCTGCAGCTCCACCCGGAGTTTGGCTTCGCCGCCGCGAAGGCCGCGATCCCCTACCTGGCGGCGCTCGGGGTGAGTCACGTGTACCTGTCGCCCGTGCTGCAGGCGGCGGAGGGCTCGACGCACGGCTACGACGTCGTCGATCCCGACCGGGTGAGCGAGGCGCTCGGCGGCGAGGCGGCGTTCGACGAGCTCGTCGTGGCGGCGAAGACCGCCGGGCTGGGGATCTTGCTCGACGTGGTCCCGAATCACATGTCGATCGCCGGGGCCCGCAACCGCTGGTGGCTCGACGTGCTCGAGAACGGCGCGGCGAGCTACCACGCGCACTACTTCGACGTCGACTGGCCCGAGACCGGGGATCAGCGCGTGCTGCTGCCGGTGCTCGCCGAGCGCTATGGACGTGCCCTGACCGCGGGCCACATCGCGATCGTGAAGACGGGCTCGTCGTTCGAGGTCCGCGCCGGCATCGCGACGCCCTTGCGGTTTCCGTTGTCGCCGCGATCGCTCGGGACGATCATCGGTCGCGCCGGAGCGCGCATCGCGCACCGCGAGCTGCAGTTCATCGGCGACGCGCTGGTCGGTCTGCCGACTCCACACCACCACGAGGTCGACGAGCGACAGCGGCGGCATCGCGACAAGGCGGTGCTGAAGCAGCGGCTCGCGGAGCTGTGCACGCAGCCGGCATGTGCGAGCGCGATCGCCGAGGAGCTCGCAGCGATCAACTCCGATCCGGTCGAGCTCGACGCCATCCTCGAGGACCAGCACTATCGGCTCGTACACTGGAGCGTCGCGCAGAGCCAGCTCGGCTACCGGCGGTTCTTCGACATCGACACGCTGGTCGCGATCCGCAACGAGGATCCGGAGGTGTTCGCCGAGAGTCACGCAAAGATCCTGCGCTGGCTCGTCGACGGATCGATCGATGGCGTGCGCGTCGATCACGTGGACGGGCTACGCGAGCCGACCACGTATCTGCGCCGCTTGCGGGTCGCGGCACCCGAGGCGTGGATCGTCGTCGAGAAGATCCTCGGTCCCGGCGAGACCCTGCCGGCGAGCTGGCCGATCGACGGTACGACCGGCTACGAGTTCATCGAGACGCTGAGCGGGCTGTTTCTCGACGAGGCAGCCGAGCGGCGGCTGACCGACCTCTTCCAGACCTATACCGGCGAGCCGTTCGATCCGGTCGCCGAGAGTCGTCGGGCGCGGCTCGAGGTGATGACCGATGCGCTGCACAGCGAGCTCGCAAGGCTGACCGAGCTCGGGGTTCGTGCGTGTGCTGCGAGTGCGGCGTGTCGCGACTACACGCGCGCCGAGATCGAAGCGTCGCTCCGCGAGATCTTCGCCGGCTACTCGACCTACCGCACCTACCTCGGCGAGGACGATGGCTCACCCGATCGCAGCCAGATCGCGACGGCGACGGCCGCGGCCGCGGCCGCTCGCGTCGATCTCGATCGCGATCTGCTCGCGTTCCTCGACGCAGCGCTGGCGTTCGAGCTGCCGAGTCCGGAGGCCCGCGAGCTCGCGCACGCCGCGCAGCAGGTGACCGGCGCGATCATCGCGAAGGGCGACGAGGACACGCTGCTCTACCGGCAGGTGCGGCTGCTATCGCGGTGCGAGGTCGGCAGCGATCTGACCACGTATGCCGCGCCGCCGGACGAGATCCACCGCCGGCTCGCAGCCGGGCGCAGGTACTCGCTGCTCGCGACGTCGACCCACGACACCAAGCGGAGCGAGGACGTGCGCGCACGGATCGCCGTGATCTCCGAGCTGCCGGCGGCATGGGAGGCAGCCGTGCGGCGCTGGCGCGAGCATGCCGCGGCGGGCTGGGGCGACGTCGCACCGGACCGCGTGTTCGAGTACGCGATGTGGCAGACGCTCGTCGGCGCGTGGCCGATCTCGATCCAGCGCGCGCGGGTGTGGGCCGAGAAGGCCACGCGCGAGGCACGGCTGCGGACGTCCTGGCGCCGGCCCGATCTTGCCTACGAGGCAGCGCGCGAGCACTGGCTCCAGCACGTCTATCGCGACCATGCCCTCGTCGAAGACATCGCGCGGTTCGCGGCCGAGCTCACGCCGCATGGCGATCGCAACTCGCTGGCGCAGACCCTCGTCAAGCTCACCGCGCCCGGCGTGCCCGACTTCTACCAGGGCAGCGAGCTGCGCGACGACAGCCTCGTCGATCCCGACAACCGCCGGCCGGTCGATCTCGGCGTGCGCGCACGCATGCTCCGCGATCTCGAGGCCGCGCGGGTCGACAGGATCGCCTGCTTGGCGGGCGATCTCGGAGCCGCCAAGCTGTGCCTGATCCATCGCGTACTCGGGGTACGCCGGCGCGATCCCGCCGCGTTCGAGGGTGCGTACGAGCCGCTCGCGGCGATCGGAGCACACGCCCACTGCGTGTTCGCGTTCGTGCGAGACCCGATGATCACCGTCGTGCCGAGGCTCGGCGTGGGTGCGAACGGATGGCGCAACACGACGCTGCCGCTGCCGCCCGGCACGTGGCGCGACGTGTTCTCGGAGCGCACGCACGCCGGGCTTGTACCGGTCGCCGAGCTGTGGGGAGCGTTCCCGGTCGCGTTGCTCGTGAAGTGGGCGCGCTAGCCCGCGTGCGCCGGCGCTCGAATTTCGGCGCGCCAACCGTGCGGGATCGCGACCCCTCGATCGAGCCCGTTCTCGGCGTGCTTGGCATCATCCGTGAACCATGCGAATGCATGTTGGCTCCAAGCAGCTCGCCGACAGCCTCGGGTACCGAGCAGGACCTGCGGCCGCGCGCACGCACCTTGTCGTGGATGGCGTCGCTGTCGGTCGCGGCGGGCGATCTGCGAGCGGCCGAGGGATACTTGCTCGAGCTCCTCGCCTGGTGTGCGTTCGCAGATCGCGAGCTCGTCGCCGTCGTGGACAGCGACGACGACGAGTTCTGACGCGGGGAGTCGAACGCGTGCGTGGGTGGGAAAACTGAGCCGGCCACAGATTCGTCCTTGACCTCGACGTGTGGCAAAGGCGACGTTCCCGCGCGATGAGGGCCCACAACTACGTCGTGGTTTCGTTGGCGTTACTTTTTGGCGCATCGCTGGCGACGTGTGGGCCTGGCCCGCGCGAGCAGGGCGAGAACTGCACGAGCGTCTGCTCGGCGCTCGGCCATCAGCAGTGCCACGAGGACGGCACCTTCGATCCGCCGATCGCGTGTGGCCCCGACGAGATCTGCGATCCCGTGAAGGGCTGCGTCGTGTGCGTACCCGACCAGCTGTTCTGCTTCGGCCCGACGGGGAACGACGTCTACCGCTGCAATGGAGAGGGCACCGCGGGCGACTTCGTCGAGGAATGCCCCCCGGACAACGTGTGCTCCGGAGGCCAGTGCAAGACGCCGTGCGAGGCGGCCGAGGACAACCCGAGCAACCTCGGCTGCGACTTCTGGGCGGCCGATCTCGACAACGAGGCGTTCAACATCATCGGCGTCTCGAACGACGCTGCGGCCCAGCAGTTCGCGGTCGTCGCCGCGAACAACAACGACTTCCCCGTGACGGTCACCGTCACGAAGAACACGGGGCGGGTAGGCCAGCCCGTCACCGAGCAGACGGTGGTCTCGGTCTCGATCCCACCGCGCGTCGCACAACGCATCGACCTGCCGCAGCGCGAGGTCGACGGCGCGATGGGGCAGAACGGCGCCTACACGAAGAACAGCGGCTCCGGGACGTTCGTCTCGCCCCACGCGTTCCACATCGTCAGCACCGGCCCGGTGGTCGTCTACCAGTTCAACCCGATCATCCAGCAGTTCTCGAACGACGCCTCGACGCTGATCCCGGTCTCCGCGCTCGGCACCGACTACATCGCGATGGGATTCGAGACCGCGAACCCGTGCGGCATCTCGATGCTCCCGCAGGAGTCGGTCCCCGACCACGGCTCGATCACGATCATCGCGCCGTTCGACGACACCAGCGTCACCGTCACCGCGTCCCACGCGTTCATGGCCTCCGGTGGAGACACCGGCTTCCCGATCGCGGCGACCGCAAAGGACGGCACCACGACGTTCAAGCTCGGGCGCTACACGGTGGTCAACCTCGAGACCCTGCAGGTGAACGGCTCGATCGGCGAGTGCGCGAGCGCGATCGGCAACGGCCAGGACGGCGACGTCACGGGCACGTACATCAAGGCCGACAAGCCGATCGTGGTGTTCACCGCGAGCGAGCGCGGCATCGGCTTCGGTGGTGCGGACAACGTCGTCTACCCGCCGGACTGGGACGACCAGGCCGACGACATCTGCTGCACCGACCACCTCGAGGAGCAGCTGTTCCCGGTGACGGCGCTCGGCCGCGAGTTCGCCGTCGCGCGTAGCCCGATCCGCTCGACCGACGCGACCGGCTGGGTCGAGCCCGATATCGTCCGGATCGTCGGCGCCGCCGATGGCACCACGGTCTTCACGAGCCTGCCTCCCCCGTACAACCAGTTCACGCTCAACGCGCGCGAGGACAAGACGTTCGCCGCCACGACCGGCTTCACGATCTCTGCCGACAAGGCGATCCAGGTCGCGCAGTACCTGGTCTCGCAGCGGTTCGTGAAGTCCGGCTTCATCGGCGATCCGAGCCAGCTCACGATCCCGGCCGCCGAGCAGCATCGCAAGGACTACGTGTTCCTGGTCCCTGCCACGTTCGAGAAGAACTACGGCGTGTTCGCGAAGCCGATCGCCGCCAACGTCATCCTCGACGGGGTCCCGCTCTCCAGCGCGGAGTTCTCGCAGTGCGTGAAGGCGCCGATCGGCACCGTCGTGGGCGTCGCGTACGAGCAGGTCACGTGCCCGCTCGCCGACGGCCGTCACGTCGTCACCGCGGATCTGCCGTTCGGCCTCTCGGTCTACGGCTACTACAACGTCGGGTCGTACGCGTTCATCGGCGGCAGCGACATCAAAGTGATCAATCCGATCCTCTGAACGCGAGCCGCCGAAGCTGCGCCTCGCGCTCCGCATGGCGGGGCGCGAGCTGCTGGCGGACGCGCGTGACCTGGTCGGGTGCGGCGATCCTGGGGTGCCCGGCCTGGAACGGCGGGTGTGGGTCGTACTCGAGCATCAGCTGGATGTGCTCGGCGACCTCGCGCCCGCACGCCTCGGCGGCGATCGTCAGCGCGACATCGATTCCTGCGGTCACGCCGCCGCCGGTGATCCGTCCACGATCGACGACGACCCGGTGCGGCTCGGGAATCGCACCGACGAGCGGCAACAGATCGAGATACGCCCAGTGCGTCGTGGCCCGGTAGCCGCGCAGCAGGCCGGCCGCACCGAGGAGGAACGCGCCGGTACACGCCGAGGTGATCCACTTCGCGGTCGCGCCGGCGCCGCGCAGCCACGCGAGCGTCGCCTCGTCGTCGGTCGCCGCGATCTGGCCGAAGCCACCGGGGACGAACAGCAGATCGATCGGTGGCGCATCCTCGAACGTCGCGGTCGGCACGATCGCGAGCCCGGTCTCCGACCTCACGGGATCGCGGGTCTTCGCGACCAGGTGGGTGGTCGCGCCCGGCAGCCGTGCGAGCACTTCGTGCGGGCCGGTGAGGTCGAGCTGCGTGAGCTGTGGAAACAAGAGCATCCCGACCTGCATCGCCGGAGGATACCGCCGGCCGGCGGTTCGATCGCGGAGCGGGTCCGTTGCTTCGACCCGTGATCGCGACGCGCGCGGCGACCTTGCGGTAGCCTGCGCGGGATGTCTTCGGTCCCCGCCGCGATCCGCGATGCCTACGATCCCGAGCGGTTTCGCGCCGACGGCCACCGCTTGATCGACGCGCTCGCAGATCAGCTGACGCGGTGGCACGCGCGCGATGGCGTGGTCCTGCCGTGGCGCGACCCCCAGGCAGCTCGCGAGGCGTGGCGCGAGCTCGGGGCCGGCGAGCTCGTCCACGATCTCGTCCGGGTGGCGCGGGCCTCGACCGCGCTCGCGAACCCGCGGTGCATGGGGCATCAGGTGCCACCGCCGGTGCCGGCCGGGGTGCTCGCGGAGACCGTGTCCGCGCTGCTCAACAACGGCATGGCAGTCGCCGAGATGGGCCCGGCCGGCGTGCCGATCGAGCTCGCGGTGATCGACTGGATGTGCGCGAAGCTGGGGATGCCGGCGGGGGCGGGCGGCGTGATGACGTCCGGTGGATCGCTCGGCAACCTGACCGCACTGCTCGCGATGCGCCAGGCGCACGCGGGGTTCGACGTGTGGCGAGCCGGTGCACATGCCGGGCCGCCGCTCGCGGTGATCGTCTCCGACGAAGCGCACTACTCCGTGGCCCGCACGCTGCGCATCATGGGCTGGGGCGATGGGGGTGCGATCGCCGCGCCGGTCGACGCGAAGCACCGGTTGACGGGCGCCGCCGTGGAACGCGCGCTGGCCGGATCCCGCGATGACGACCGCCGCGTGATCGGCATCGTCGCCGCCGCGGGTTCCACGGCGACCGGCGCGTACGATCCGCTCGACGAGCTGGCCGACGTCGCGGCGCGCCACGAGCTCTGGCTGCACGTCGACGCGGCCCATGGCGGAGGCGCCGCGCTGTCACCGACGCAGCGCGCGAAGCTGCGCGGCATCGAGCGCGCCGACTCGGTGGTGTGGGACGCGCACAAGCTGCTGATGATGCCGGCGCTCGTGACCGCGGTGATCTTCAAGCGCGAGGCCCATGCCTACGAAGCGTTCGCGCAGCAGGCGTCGTATCTGTTTGCGGGCTCGCACCCCGACGAGACGTGGTGGGACCTCGGCCAGCGCTCGCTCGAATGCACGAAGCGGATGATGGCGGTCGAGCTGTGGGCCACGTTGCGCGCGCATGGCGAGGCGTGGTTCGGCGAGGTCGTCGATCGCCAGTACGCGCTGGCGCAGGAGCTCGCCGCGAAGCTCGACGCCGCGCCGGACTTCGAGCTCGCGATCGCACCGGAGTCGAACATCGTGTGCTACCGGCACCGGCCGGTGGGCGTCGCGGATCTCGACGCCCACAATCGCGCGCTACGGATGCGGCTCGTCGAGGACGGCCGGTTCTACATCGTGGGGACGCAGCTCGCCAACGGCTACCACCTGCGGTCGACCCTGATGAACCCGCTGACCGAATCGCGCGATCTCGACGAGCTGCTGGAGCACCTGCGCCAGATCGATCCATGTCGATCGTGACCATCGTCGGCGGTGAGGCCCCGGTCCTCGTCGAGTGCTACGCGGGCCAGACGCTGTTCGAGGTGGGTGCGAAGGTGTCCGCCGGAATCGACACCGCGTGCGTCGGCAAGGGGACGTGTGGCCTGTGCCGCGTCAAGATCATCGCCGGCGCCGAAAATCTCAATGCGTTCACCGACGAGGAACGCAAGCACCTCGGCAACGTCTATCACATCACCAAGGTGCGGTTGGCGTGCCGCAGCAAGCTCACCGGCGACGTGACGATCCAGGTCGTGCGGAAGAAGCAAGCGCCAGCGACGTGACGGGGAAGACGCACCCATCACGCGCATCGCGAGCTACGGCATCTTCGTGGCGCATTCGTTCCTGGCACCCTCGGTGACGGTGCAGACCGCGCTCCACTTCACGTTCGGCTGTTGCCCGTCATTCACGAAGTTCAACGTGTGCTTGCCGATCGGCAGCTTCACGCGCAGGGGACCCGCGCCAAAAGTTGTCGGGGCGCGCCCGAGCTTTCGGCCCGCGAAGTAGACGTGTCCCCATCCACCCGAGATGTTGATCTCGACAACCGCTGTCCTCTCCACTTCCTTCAGCGTCTCGTTGATCGTGGTCGTCTCGCCTGCCTTGAGCACGACCGTCGTCGAGATCGTCGTGAAGCCAGGCTTGGACAGCACGAGGGTCGCGGCGCTGGCTGGCGCGAGGCCTTCAAACATCTTCGGCGACTCGCCGAGCACGCGTCCGGCGACGGTGACCTGCACACCCGGTGGATCGGTGATCACGTGGAGCTTCGCCGGGGCGATCACGAGTCGCGGGCGAAGCCGGAGGTTCTCGCCCGGCGTGATGGTCACGACGTCGTCGTAGGGGTTGAAGCCGGCGAGCTCGAGGTGGAAGCGGTACTTCACGTTCGCGTGGAGGTTCCCGAACTTGAACAGCTTGTCGTGGGCGAGCTTCGGGATGGTCTGCCGCGAGCCCGGATCGCCGGCGGCCTCGATGTATCCGGAGGCGCCCTCGGGATCCGGATCGATCGTGAGCGAGCCTTGCTCGGCGGTCGTGGCATCGCTCGGGACCGGCTGCACGAGCTTCGGATCGCCGCGACCTCGCGTCACCGCCCACACCGCGGCGCCGCCACCCACGAGGAACAGGAGGAGGAGCGCGATCCAGATGCCGCGGCGGGGTGAGCTGACCGTCGTGTCGGTGCGGGCCAGCGGGTTCGCCTTGGGGAGCTTGTCGCTCGAGGCGCCCAGCTTCGGGACCTGGCCCGTCGGTGGGCCGCCGACCTCGGTGTGGCGATCCTTGTCGCGGGTAGCCTCGTAGAGCGCGTGTAGATCGGTGTCGCCGGGCATCGCGAGGCCCTGCTCGGAGTTGCGCTTCGCGCGCGGCGCCGCGACCCGCGTGGCCTCGACCTCCTCGAGCCGCGACAGGCCGTCGATGTCGATCTTGCGGAACAGGCCCGTGGAGACCTCGCCGCGCTGGGCGGTCTCCGTCGAGGGTGGCTTGCCGTCGGTGACCGCGGTCTGGCGCGCGACCGAGTGCTCGTGGAGCTGCTTGCGGATGACGTCGTCGAGCGCGCCGCGGCCCGAGATGCGCTTCGCCGGGATCACGGTCGCGAGCGCCTCGGCGACGTCGAGCGCGGTCGCCATGATCGAGGACTCGTACGACAGCTCGATCAAGGAGCGCAGCACGGTCGCCGGACGGGTCGGTCGATCGATCGGCTTGCGTGCGAGCGCGCTGCCGATGACCTCGTCGAGCCGCGAGGGCAGGCCCGCCCGGAGCGCCGACATCTTCGGGATCGGCATCTCGTGGATGTTCTTGATGATGTCCTCGGCCTCGTCGCCGGGGAACAGCTTCTCGCCGGTGAACAGCTCGTAGATCACCGACGCCGCGCTGAACAGATCGCTGCGCGTATCGAGCGTGTCGCCCCGCGCCTGCTCGGGCGACATGTACCGCCACTTGCCCATCACCCGCTTCGGGCCGGGTCCGCCGCCGCGATGGGGCGAGGCGGCGACGGCGATCCCGAAGTCGGCGATCTTCACCTCACCGGCGCGCGAGACGAGCACGTTCGACGGCGAGACATCGCGGTGGACGACGCTGTGGCCGTGCGCGAAGTCGAGCGCGCGGATGATCTCGATCGCGATGTGGAACGCCGCGGGCAGCGGGACCTGTCGCTTCTCGTCCTTGAACTTGCGGAGCATCGCCGCGAGGTCCATCCCGTCGACGAACTCCATCGCGATGAACAGCGACTCGCCGATGCGGCCGAAGTCGAGCACCTGGACCACGTTCGCGTGGGAGAGCCGCACGGCGACCTTGGCCTCGGCGATGAACCGCGCCTCGAACTCGGGATCGCGCGCGAGCTCGGGGAGGATGCGCTTGATCGCGAGCGTCTTCTCGAACCCGTGCGCGCCGTAGGCCTTGGCGAGGAACACCTCGGCCATGCCGCCGACCGCGATCCGGTCCAGCACGTCATAGCGTTCGAGGGATTTGGTGAGGGGCTCGTCCATGGCCAAAACGGGGGCGTGGCGTGGGCCACACGCCTGAGGTCATCGCGGCATTGGGATGGCCGCGCAAGGTGCCCTATACTAAGGCAATGTCGCCGCGCCTGGCGGCCCGAACGGCCGTGGTCTGCATCCTGATCTTCGGGACGGCGATCGTGCGTGCCGATCGCCGCCCTGTGGCGGTCATCGACCTCACGAACACCGCCCCCGGCGAGGCCCTCGCCACGGAGCTCGGGAACGTTCTGAACAATCACCTCGAGCTCAAGCCGATCGACGATCAGACGCTGTTCAAGAACCTGCTCGGCCAGATCGTCGACGAGGACGCCGATCACCTGACCGACGCCCGGACCTTCAAGCAGGGCGCCGAGGAACGGCTCGCGAAGTTCGATTTCCCGGGCGCCGCCGAGACCGCGACCAGCGGCCAGGACCGGCTCAACTCGGCGGCCCCGACCCCGGCGGTCGTGGAGCTCTACGCCGAGCTCGCGTTCATCCTCGGTCAGGCCCGGCTCGGGGAGCGCAGCCCCAAGCTCGCCGCCACCGCGTTCCGGCTCGCCCACCAGCTGAACCCGAGGTTCACCCCCAACCCCGCGCGTTACCTGCCGGAGGTCGTGCAGGCCTTCGACGCCGCCCGCACCGCGGCGGGGATCGGCAAGATCGATGTCCGCGGAAGCGGTCGAGTCTTCATCGATGGCAAGGAGGCCGGCACGTCGCTGGCGCCGGGTGGGACCGCGTGGTTCGACGCTCCCACCGGTACGCACGTCGTGTGGCTCACCGGCCCCGAGCGCGACACGCGCGGCACGCGGGTGACGGTCGTGGCGCAGCAGAAGGAGACCGCCAACATCGAGGACGCACCGGCCACCACCGCGACCAAGGTCCGGCGTGCTCGGCTCGCGCTCAAGAACGCCCCCGATGCCTCGGCCCGCGCGGCCGCGATCAGGGAGCTCGCGAGCCTGCTCAAGGTGCGCGACGCCGTGCTGCTCACGACGGTGAACGACAAGACCATCATCCAGACGTGGCGCGATCAGGCGCCGGGCTTCTCCGCGCTGCGCGAGCGCAAGACCGAGAAGCCGATCGACCTGCTCGCGCCGCTCGCGCCGCCGCCGCCGAAGAAGGTCATCCCGAGGGTGATCGAGCCTCCCATCAAGATCCCCGTCGTCGAGAAGAGCTGGTACGAGAAGCGCCCGTACCAGATCGGCGGCAGCGTGGGGGTCGTGGTCGTCGTTTCGGTCATCGTCTACGCGCTGCGTGCATGGGAACGCCACATCGGCGTCAACGATCCACAGTTCGATCGACCAGAGACGATGGCGCGATGAGCCCACGGCGCACGAGCTTCGTGGTCTGCGCGCTGGTCCTCTGGGTCGGTGCGTGCGACACGCCCCCGCTCAAGATCGTCTACCGGGTCGCCAACGGTACGGGGCAGGACTGTGGCACCGCCGATTGCGCCGAGGTCGGTATGGCCTGCGCCAGCGTCTTGCACCTTCGAATCCTGTCGCCGTCGGATCCGAACGCTCCGTACATCTCGATCTGCGAGGAGGTCACGCCGAACGGCACCCATGACCTGTGCGCGATCGGCCGCATCGACATCGAGCAGGACGAGCTCCCGCGCGAGGTCCTCGAGGTGCAGGTCACGGTGTGGCCGAAGGATGCCGTCGTCGATCCAGACACCGGACTGCTCGACTGCCGCCGGATCCCGGTCGAGTTCGACGCCACGATGGGGTTTCCCGTGAACACGGCACCGGCCGCCGACGGGGAATACCTCGGCCCCGCATTCGGCGGCCGCGCCTTCTACTATCCGGGAGACACCGAGACCGTGGTGACGCTCGGATGCACGGATGTCGATTCGATCAACGACGAGACGTGCTCCGGCACGAGCGACATCGAGGTCACCGCGACCGTTCTGGACTTCGAGATCCTGCCGTTCTCGGTCGGTGAAGGACAGGCCGACGAGCTCAACGTCTTCGTCGGCGAGCCGGTCGGAAAAGTGGTCGGCTCCGAGACCGTCTACGAGCTCAACCCGAACAAGTCGCGCGCGCTGAGCCGGAGGACGTCGATGCCTCCTGCATGGGGCGCGGCGGTCGACCTCCAGTTCATGGACTCGGCCTGCATCCAGGTACTCGAGGACGGACCACAGAACACCGCGTCGCTGCGATGCAAGGCGGTGACCGCGGCCGACAAGCAGATCGATCTGAGTGGGGTGTGGGTCCAGAAGGCGACGCTCCAGCAGATCCTCGGCGCACTCTCGCTGATCAACTTCCCGGATGCGGGTCTCACGATCGGGATCGTGCTCGACCAGAACGGCAACCCAGCCGCGAACCTGACCGTGACCTCGACGCAGGGCAGCGTGGAGTTTCTCAGCGCGGACCGGTCCACGCTGGTCGCCGGTACCAAGACGACGGCGAGCGGGATGTTCGTCTCGCGCGACGCGCCGTACGGCACGATCTTTGGCGCTGCTCTGACGACCCGGATCGGCGGGCTCGTCGAGGGCAAGCTGACGGTCGTGCTGTTCGAGCAGGAGGGGATCGGAAACTGATCCGGACATCGCCGTCGCGGTCGTCCGGCTGCGCGCGCATCTCACCCAGCGCAACGGCTTGATCTGATGCTGGTGGAGCCGTGGCACGGCGGCTGCTTGACTCGCAGCCATGTACCGCGTCGTCACGCTGCTCGTGTTGTGCGTTGTTGGATCCGGCTCGAGCGCCTCGGCCGACGGCTTGTACTTCACCGAGTCGGTCGGCGGCACGCAGATCAAGGACGAGCTCGGCGAGTACATCGACGGCGGCCTGCGGCTTCGCCTCTCGCTCGGGTGGCGTCACCGGCGATGGGCGGTCGAGGGCTGGGTCGCGGGTGACATCGCCGCGCAGGGCAGCCACGTCGACGATCCGGCCGGCCGGCCGTACGACACCGCCTACCGGCCAGCGCCGACCCTGATGACGTACGGCCTCGACCTCAAGCACATTCGCCCGATCTCGGATCACGTCGAGGTCTACCTGCGCGGCAGCGTGAGCCGGGGCCGAACGCAGGGCGTGCTCGACGGATACTCGGGCCGCGGGCTCGGCTTCGGCGCCGGCGTGCAGCTCGAGGGCAAGGTCCGCGCGCTCGGCTTCCTCGCGTGGCCGCTGTTCTTCACCGGCTGGGGCCCGAAGGTCACCGCCGCGGTGTTCGTCGACAACGGCTATGACTTCTATCGGCTGCATCGCGAGGGCAAGCTGTCCGCCACGCCCGCCGTCGATGCGCAGCTCACGCACCTGACGATCGGCTTCGGGGTCGGCAGCGATTTCTGATCGAGCCCCCTGTGAATCGCGCACGGCTTGGGTAGCTTGGTGCGCGTGACTCGAGCCGTGACCCGCACGTGGTATCGCATCGCGCTGGCGCGACCGGGCGAGCGGCCGATGCTCGTCGCGGCGGAGGGCGAGCACCTCGGCGTCGCGGTCGCCGCCGCCGAGCTCCACACGCGGGGCTCGTACGCGATCGCCGCCGAGGTCGCGACCGGCGATCACATCCCGCTCGGCGAGTCGGTCGGTCGCGAGCGCGTCGTCGTGTTGCCACCCGTGCCGGACGACGCCGCACCCGAGCAAACCGCGTTTCACTGGCCGTCGGGCGTGTTGCCGCGGGTCGGGCACGCCATCGCCGCGCGGCGCGGCTACACGATCCATCCCGATCCGTCGCTGCTCGTCATCGAGGCGCAGACCGATGCCGGCCACCTGATCGATCTGTTCCTCGGGCTCGTCGAGCGGCTGCCCGCCGCCGACAACCTCGAGGTCCGCGTGCTCGATCACTTCGAGCATACCGGGACGACCCACGTCTGGCTGACGTCGCGGGTCGACGCGAAGCGCATCCTGCGGTTCCTCGACGATCACGACGTCGAGCTGGTCGGCAACGGCCACATCGAGCTCTCGATCTACGTCCGCGCGCACAAGGCGACGCTGCGCCTGACCGAGCACAAGACGGTCGTCTGGCTCGCGGAGGACAACGCCCTCCAGGCCAAGGTGACCGAGTGGCTCCGCGAGCTCGAGGTCCCGCGCATCGATCCGCTGGTCACGATCACCTCGGTGCCGCACTTTCACTATCGCCCCGCGAAGAGCCGCGATCGCAAGAAGCTCGAGGAGCACCTCTACCGGCAGCGGCTGCGGCGGGTCGACAAGCTTCCCCGCGACTGACAGCGGTCCGGTCGAGCGACGCTACTGTTTGGGAGCTCGCGAGACCGCCGGGTGATCGCGCCACCAGAACCGCAGCGGCCGCGCGGCCCAGGCGCCCGCGTACGCGACGCCGACGCGCGGACCACGGGCGATCGCGAGGGCAGGGACCTCGCTCCACGCGGCCATCGCGACCGGTGGCTCGGCGGCGGCTGCGACGAACAGCGAGCCGCGTGCGAGGTCTTGGCGATCGTGGCCGCGATCGATCGCGAGGGCTCGCGTGACCTTGCCGGGCCCGCGGCCGACGGTGGCATCGTCGGGGAGGTTCAGGTACGGGGCGATCGCGCGGATCAGCACCGCCTGACCCTCGCCATCGGAGCCGGTGACGATGTTGAACATCTCGTGCACGCCGTAACAGAGATAGACGTAGGCGATGCCGCCGCGACCGAACATCACCGACGTGCGCGCGGTCGGGCCGAAGCGGGCGTGCGAGGCGAGATCTTCGGGGCCGAGGTAGGCCTCGGTCTCGACGATGATGCCGGCACGCCGGTCGTGGACGAGGATCGCGCCGACGAGCTCGCGCGCGACCGCGATGACGTCCCGCGCGAAGAAGCGGGGCGGCAGGCGTGCGCCGCGCAGCGCGACGTGAGCGGAAGCTGGCCGGCTCGCCACGATCGAGCCGAGTTGTACCCCAAGGGCACTTGCTCGGCTCGCTCGCGTGTCACGCCGGAGCGGCGAGCGGCGGACCGAGCAGTTGATCGCGCTGCTTGTCGATCGCAGCGAGGACCTCGCCGAACCGGCCATCGGCGGCGAGGCCGTCGAGCAGGGCCGCGGTCCGCTCGCGATACCGCTCGACCGGCAGCTGGCCCTGGAGCAGGCGGAACCGCAAGAACAACAGCGCGGTCTGCGCGACATCGGCGAGGCAGTACTGCTGGATCATCGCGAGCTGGCCGGCCTGGTGCAGGCCCTCGACCTGCGAGCCGTCGACGCCGCCCTTGCCCGGCAGCCCGACGAGCCGGGCGATCGCGTCGAGCTTGCCGGCGCGGACGGCACCGTGATCGGCGAGCCAGTCGCACAGATCGAGGTGGCCGAGATCGCTGTAGCGGTAGCGGACATCCTTGTCGCGGTAGTACCAGCCGAGCGGGACCGCGTGGCACAGCGAGCGGAGCGCGATCACCGGGAGGTCGAAGCTGCGGCCGTTGTACGTGACGATCACCGGTCGCGCCGCGCCGACGATCGCCGAGAAGTCCTCGAGCAACGCCCGCTCGCGCTGGTCGGCGGTGCCGGCGCCGCCCGAGGGATCGCCCATCACGCCGAGCTGCTTCAGTTGGTACTCGTGATCGAGCCACAGGTACCCCATGACCACGATCCGGTGGGCCCACGTCGGCGGGAACGGCGGCTCGACACCCTCGGGCATCACCGGACGAGCCCACCGATCGACGTCCGGAATCGTCTCGAGGTCGAGAATCAAGTACTCCGCGAGGGGCCTGCGTGCCACAGACGGACGCTAGGTCGCGGGTGTGACATTCCGAGGAAGTCGAGCGTCCTGGCGTGAGGCAGCCACCTGCGCCCCACCACGAGCTCGAGGGGAGGCTCCCGACGATGCCACTCGACGAGGCGGCCCGCGCTCGGATCGCGGACCGCATCGCGCTGGACTTCGCGTGACACCCATCATCCTCACGCTACGCGAGGGCACTTACGGCTTGCTCGTACGTCGAGGCTGGCAATAATGCTCGTCATGGGTCTTCGCCGCGCCGTGGCGCTATTGGTCGCGCCGCTGGTCGCCCTGTCGCCCGCCACCGCCGCCGCCGAGGGAAACTGCACGGTCGTCGACGTCGACTTCCTGCCGGCGGCCCTGGCGAGCAATCCGTTCCCGCTCCAGATCGTGGCGTGGCTCGAGGATCCGGCCGGCACGTACCTCGACACGATGTTCGTCACGCAGCAGACCGGCACGTTCGGGATCGGCAACCGGCCCGGCCGGTTCGACTTCAACAGCGGACCGGCGTGGCCGTATGGCCGTCGCATCACGGTGTTCCCGGTGTGGGCACGCCGCCACGGCCTGATGTGGGACGAGGTCGGGTTCCAGAACGACAACGACAGCGATCTCTCGCACCCGTTCAACCAGAGCTCGCGGGAGAGCCACTTCTGCCGCCCGATGCAGTCGAACGAGCCGGCGTGGGACGCGATGACCTGCGCCTCCCAGGTCTTCACCGACAAGGGCGTGTTCAAGGCCGGGCCCAACAAGAGCCTGTATCCGCCGCGCAACGACGTGCTGCGATCGACCCCCGACGATCCGACCGTCGACACGTTCGCCGTCCTCAATCCATTCGACGCGGTCTCGCAGGCAACCCCGCCGAGCGGCACGCCCGCGACGTTCAGCTGGCCGGTCCCGGAGTCGTTGCCGTCCGGTGATTACGTGATGTGGATCGAGGTGTCGCGCGAGTTCGACATGAACGCGACGTACAACGAGGCCGCGTATCCGGCGCCGATCGGCATCCCGTGGATGGAGTACGGCGAGCCGTACCGCGGGCAACCCTCGGTGCTGTATCGCATGCCGTTCACGATCCTGCCGGATAGCCCGAGCTCCGCGACGACCACCGACTTCGTCGGCTACGGCGATCCGGACGGCCTCGATGGCAACATCCGTCCGCCGGACGGCACGATCACCGTCGACCTCCCCGGCTCGGGCGCGACGCGGCTGCAGCTCGTGTCGAAGGACGGCTCGACCTACCGCGCGCGCCTCGTGTCGCGGCCGCAGCTCGACTTCGATCCGCCGGCGCTTCCGTCGCAGCTGCAGGTCGTCGACGCGACCAGCCGTGACGCGACGATCGCGTTCGTTGCCCCGGGCGACGACGGCGACCAGGGCAAGGCCAAGAAGTACGAGATTCGCTATCGCGTCGGCGAGCTGATGACCGCCGAGAACTTCGACAGCTCGACCGTGGTCACCGCCTCGGTCGTCCCGACACCCGCCGGCTCGGTCCAGAGCTTCCTCGTCGAGGGGCTGCTCCCCGAGACCGAGTACTCCGTCGGGATCCGCGCGATCGATGACTGCCGGAACGCGAGCGAGCTCGGCGTCATGACGTTCACCACTCCACCCCGCGAGATCGGCGCGGTCGACGCGTGCTTCATCGCGACCGCCGCGTACGGATCGGTGATGGCCAACGACGTCGACATGCTCCGCCGGTTCCGCGACTCGATGCTGCGCAAGACCGTGCTGGGCGAGCTCGCCGTCGAGACCTACTACACGTTCAGCCCGGCGTTCGCCGGCGTCGTCGGCGAGTCCGAGTTGCTGCGGTCCACGGCACGCGATCTGCTCGAGCCGATCGTGTCGAAGGTGCGCGGCTTCCAGCACCAGCCGTGAGAGCACGGCTGTGACCGAACACACGCTCGGCGGGTGATGCTCGGTCGGCCGCGACGGTTACGCCCGGTTGGACGAATTTCGGACGCGCAGGAGACTCCTGTCCGACCCGGCACGTGAGTCATACTCGGAGGATGTCCCTCTGCCGTGTCGTGGTGCTCGCGGCTGTGTTCGTGCCGGCCACTGCGTTCGCGGACGAGCGGCAGTGTCGCGTGCTCGATCTCGACTTCACGCCCGCGGTCGCTTCGAACCCCGAGAATCAGTTTCCGCCGCAGATCGTCGCGTGGCTCGAGGATGCGGCGGGCAACTTCGTCGACACCGTCTACATCACGCACGAGACCGGGACGTTCGGCCTCGGCAACCGCCCCGGACGGTTCGATTTCAACAGCGGACCGTTCTGGCCGTATGGCCGGCGGATCACGGTGTTCCCGGTGTGGTCGAACAAGCAGCCGCTGCGCTGGCAGGAGCTCGTGTTCCAGGACGCCAACGACGATGGGCTCTCGCATGCCTCGTCGAAGAGCTCGCGCGATCTGCACTTCTGCCGGCCGCTGCGCCCGGAGGAGTTCGACGCGATGACGTGCCCGTCGGAGCGCTCGCTGACCGACAAGGGCGTGTTCTCGACGGGGACGAGCCGGTACCCGCCGCGCAACGATCTCACCGTGGCGGGGGAAGACTCGCCGTCGGTCGCGATGTTCCAGATGCTCAATCCGTTCGACGCGGTCTCGCACCCGACGCCGGCCAGCGGTGCGGACACGCGGATCAGCTATGCGGTCCCGCCGGATCTGGCCCAGGGCGACTACGTGCTGTGGGTCGAGGTGTCGAAGGAGTTCGACATGAACGGCAACTACAACCCGGCGGTGTATCCCTCGCCGGTCGTGGCGTTCGGTGACTACGGCGCGGCGTACCGTGGCCAGCCCTCGGTGGTCTACAAGGTCCCGTTCACGATGACCGACGTCGAGACCTCGGGCTCGACCGACACGTACGTCGGCTACGGCGATCCCGAAGGCGTCGACGGCCAGATCCGGACGCCCGACTCTTCGATCAGCAGCGACCCCGGCAGCGGTGGCGCCCGGCTCGCGCTGGTGTCGAGCGGTGGGTCGACGTATCGCGCGCGGGTCGTGTCGCGCCGCGAGCTCGACGAGGTGGCGCCCGACGCTCCGCTCCAGCCAAACGTCAGCGATGCGGCGAGCAACACGGTCACCATCACGTTCCTCGCCCCCGGCGACGACTTCCAGACCGGGCTGATCAAGGGCTACGAGATCCGCTACCGCGTCGGCGAGGTGATCACCGAGGCCAACTTCGCGACGTCGACCATCGTGACGGCCACGATCGCGATCGGTGATCCGGGCGCCGAACAGACGGTCACGGTCGAGGGCCTGTTGCCCGAGACCGAGTACTCGATCGGCATCCGCGCGTTCGATGACTGCCGCAACACCAGCCCGCTCACGGTGGTGCAGGTGACCACGGCCGAGCGCACCGTCGGCGAGGTCGATGCGTGCTTCATCGCGACCGCCGCGTACGGCTCGGTGATGGCGAACGACGTCGAGCTCCTGCGCGGCTTCCGCGACACGCTGCTCGCGAAGACCGTGCTCGGCGAGCTCGCGATCGAGACGTACTACACGTTCGGACCGGCGATCGCCGGGGTCGTCGGCGAGTCAGACGTTCTCCGAGCCAGCGCGCGCGGCGTGCTCGATCCGTTCGTGACGTGGGTCCGCTCCTACCTTCATCGGTGACGTCGGGCATACTCCAGCGATGATGCTCTGCCGCCTCGCGCTGGTCGCGGCCGTGTTCGTGCCGGCCGTGGCGTTCGCCGACGAGCCGCAGTGCCGCGTGCTCGACCTGAGCTTCACGCCGGCGGTCGCTTCGGACCCCGCGAACCAGGTTCCGCCGCAGATCGTCGCGTGGCTCGAGGACGCCGCGGGCAACTTCGTCGACACCATCTACATCACGCGCGAGACCGGGACGTTCGGCCTCGGCAATCGCCCCGGACGGTTCGATTTCAACAGCGGACCGTTCTGGCCGTACGGCCGGCGGATCACGGTGTTCCCGGTGTGGTCGAACAAGCAGCCGCTGCGCTGGCAGGAGCTCGTGTTCCAGGACGATAACGACAATGGGCTGTCGCACTCGGCGCAGCAGAGCTCGGGAGATCTGCACTTCTGCAGGCCCATCAGGCCCTCGGAGTTCGACGCGATGACGTGCCCGACGGCGCGCGCGGACACCGACAAGGGCGTGTTCTCGACCGGGACGAGCCGGTACCCGCCACGCAACGACCTCACCAGGGCGCAGGAAGACTCGTCCTCGGTCGCGATGTTCGCGATGCTCAATCCGTTCGATGCGATCTCGCAACCGACGCCGGCGAGCGGCGTGGACGCGCGGATCAGCTACGCGGTCCCGCCGGATCTGGCCTCGGGCGACTACGTGCTGTGGATCGAGGTGTCGAAGGAGTTCGACATGAACGGCACCTATAACCCGGTCGGATATCCGTCGCCGCTCGTGCCGTTCGGTGACTACGGCGCGGCATATCGTGGCCAGCCCTCGGTGGTCTACAAGGTCCCGTTCACGATGACCGACGTCGAGAGCACGAGCACGACCGACACGTACGTCGGCTACGGCGATCCCGACGGCCTCGATGGCCAGCTTCGGGCTCCCGACGCGTCGATCAGCAGCGACCCCGGCAGCGGCGGCGGACGCCTCGCGCTGGTGTCGAGCGGCGGGTCGACGTACCGCGCCCGGGTCGTGTCGCGGCGCGAGCTCGACGAGGTGGCGCCCGACGCTCCACTCCAGCCAAACGTCAGCGACGAGACCGGCAACCAGGCCACCATCACGTTCCTCGCGCCCGGCGACGACTTCCAGACCGGGCCGGTCAAGGGCTACGAGGTCCGCTACCGCATCGGCGAGGTGATCACCGAGGCCAACTTCGCGACGGCGACCATCGCGACGACCACGATCGCGATCGGTGATCCGGGCGCCGAACAGACGGTCACCATCGAGGGCCTGTTGCCCGAGACCGAGTACTCGATCGGCATCCGCGCGTTCGATGACTGCCGCAACACCGGCCCGCTCGCCGTCGTGCCGATGACCACGGGCGAGCGAACCGTCGGCCAGGTGGACGCATGCTTCATCGCGACCGCCGCGTACGGCTCGGTGATGGCGAACGACGTCGAGCTCCTGCGCGGCTTCCGCGACACGCTGCTCGCGAAGACCGTGCTCGGCGAGCTCGCGATCGAGACGTACTACACGTTCGGACCGGCGATCGCCGGGGTCATCGGCGAGTCCGAGGTGCTCCGCGCCAGCGCGCGCGGCGTGCTCGATCCGTTCGTGGCGTGGGTCCGCACCTACCTCGGTCGCTGATTCGTCCGCGGGCCTACTCGGGAGCGGCGGTGACCGCGATCCGGCCACGCAGCGTGACCGCCACCTTGTCGACGGTCGCCCCGCACGTGCGGTCGAGCGAGATCGCGCCGTCGAGGATCAGCACGAACCCGGCGGGGTTCGCGCCGTTGTCGCACAGGCCCTCCGTGCTCGCGGTGCCGGTCGGCGGGCGGGTGTCGTCGAACGTGAACGTGCAGCCGTTCGCGGTGCCGCCCACGTCGACGATGTGGACGTCGGACGGCACGACGTCGATGCCCAGCGCGAGCTTCGTGGTCGCCAGCTCGTCGGGCCGCGAGACGCACAGCGTGATGAGGCCGGTGCCGTCGGTCTGCGTGCCGGCGATCGTCATGCTGATGACGCCCTCGGGAGCATCGGGGTCGGGGCAGTCGTTGTTGATCCCGCTCACGAGGCCGCCGTAGGTGAGCGTGATCTGATCGTCACCCGCGACGATGCCGATCGCCGACGTACCGGCCGACCCGCAGGTCGCCTCGTCATCGCAGCCGGCGAGCGAGAGCGCGGCGACGGCCGCGACGAGGACGGCGAGCCTAGTACGACAGGGGAACCGTGAGCCCGATGTGAGCGATGATCGCATTGCCAAATCGATTGTACTGGACGACGTACTGAAGGATGCCCTCGAATCGTGCCGCTGCCCAGCGTCCTTTGAGATCGAACGTGGCCCCCGTGATGCCGAGCTTTGCCTCCATCGTGTGCGTGGTCATCGTCGACAGCTTGACGTCATCGGTGACGAACATCTCATCGGCCGACGCGTAGCGCTCGCGGAAGAAGAACGCGCCGTCCTGGTTGTGGTAGCGGTAGCGCACCGACGCGTCGGCCACGTCGCTGATCTGCTGGATCACGCGAAGCTCCGGCGTGTGAGCGTGGACCTTCCACGAGTCTCGGTAATACCGGTACGCGCCGATCAGCGCGGTGTCCGTGCGCTTGAGGTAGTAGCGCGCCGAGACCGCGAAGGCTTGGCGGGTCCGTAGCGTCGGATGGCGCTCGGCGACCAGCTCGTCACCGGCGATCGCCGAGCGATACGGGTTCGATTGATAGCCGTCGAGCCGCGCGATGTCGACCGAGATCCCGACGAGCGCTTGCCGGCTCAGGATCTGGCTCGCCGCGCCGTAGACCGAGAGCGTCCGCTGGTTGCACTCGGTCTGCTCCATCTCGCCGAGCTCGCACTCGATCGTCGGCTGCGACAGCCCGCCGGCCGAGCCCGCGGTGATCGTGTCGTAGCTGACCCCGCCGCCGAGGCCGAGCGTCGTGTTCTTCTGCGCGAGCTCGAGCTCGCCACGCACGCCGCCGTAGATCGACTTGTAGTCGGACTCCGTCGAGTACTTCGCGTCGCCACCCAGCTTGAGCCCACCGATGGAGAGCCCGTCGAGCTGGTGCGCGTAGCCGACCCCGACCTCGTAGCGATTCTCGGTGAACGCCACGGCGTTGGCGGCGCCGGCCGATGCCGAGGCGCTCGTGATCGCGTCGACGAGGAAGTGCAGGTCGACGAGCCCACTCGACCCGGCCTCGAACACACCGTCGAGCATCGGCTGCATCACCCGGGTCGCGCGCTCCTTGTAATAGACGCCGCGCGCCGTCACCGAGCCATCCGCGACGGCCGTGCTGGTCGTTGCGACGACCGCAACGAACGCCGACGCCAGGGCTAGTTGCAGCCGCATCCGCCGCCCGGCTGTCCCGTACCGCCGTCGGCGCCTTCGCGCGAGCCGGTAGCGTGCTGACCGAAGCGGATCTCGCCGGGGTCGCGATCGTTGGTCATCGCGCGCTTCGCGAGGTGCTCGCGCTGATGCGCGCGAACGACGACACAACCCGATGCACCGAGGGCCAAGGAGATCATCACGAGCGTGGTGAGGTACCGCACGACGCGCGGACCATATCACGCTCGTTCGGCTGCATCTCGTGGCTGGCGAGCGTGCGGGGATCCGTTGTACACCACACGCATGAAGAGCCTGCTGTGCTTGCTTGCTGCGATCACCTTCGGAGTCGCCTGTGGTGGTGGTCCCAAGGACGGGCCGACGACGCCGGGAGGCGGTGGCGGGAGCGCGGCGAAGCCCGCGGCCGCGGGCGACGTGTCGCTCGAGCTGCCGGCGGTCGAGATCAAGGGCGTGATCTTCGAGCCGGAGGCGCTCGGTCGCCCGGGGATGCCGCTCTACGCACCGAAGGACAAGAAGCTCACGATCGATCGGCAGAAGAAGATCTTCGAGGCCGAGAAGAATCCGGTCGCCAAGCAGGCGCAGGCCGCGGTGCTCGCGACGATGCTGTACGAGGAGTCCAAGAAGAAGACGGGCGACGAGCAGACCCAGCTCGTCACCGAAGCACGCAAGGCGCTGCGCGATGTCGCGGCGGTGGTGAAGCCCAAGGTCGACGACGTCACGCTGCGGCTGCTCGGCAGCTACGAGATCCAGCTCGAGGACTGGGCCGCCGCCGAGAAGGCCTGGGAAGAGCTCGTCACCAAGCTCGGCCCGAAGGACAAGGAAGCGCCATACAACCGCGCGTGGTGGGCGTACGCCCTGCTCAAGCAGTACAAGAACACCGAGGCGCTGAACGTCGTCAAGAGCGAGACCATCAGCGAGAAGCAGCCCGAGCTCGCGTACGTGACCGCGTGGGCGAAGTGGCGCGCGGGCGATGACGTCGGCGCATGGCAAGCGATCGTCGCGGCGGCGGCCGGCTGGGCCGGCGGCGGGAACAAGGCCGCGCTCGAGCGTGACGTGCTGCTGTTCGCGGGTCGATCGAGCACGCCGCTCGCGCAGGTGATGCCGCAGCTGTTCGCGATCTTCAACGCGAAGTCGCAGCCGGGGCTGCAGTACGAGGTGCTCGCGAAGCTCGGCCTGCAGTCGTACCAGTACGCGGGCCGGTGGGCGGAAGGCGTCGCCGTGCTCGACGAGGCCATGAAGCTCGCGGGCGCGACGGTGCCGCCGAATGACAAGCTCGCGATCCGCTACTACCAGGGCGACTTCACGGTGCGGCTGGATCAGCCGGAGGCGGCCTCGCGCTACGCGAAGGACGCGATCGCGGCGATGCCGGCATGCACGAAGTGCACGTCCAAGGAGAAGGATGATCTGATCCAGGGGATCTACGGCATCGGCCGTATGTTCCACCTGCTCTACGCGACGGCGAACGACATCCGGTATTACCAGCCCGCGCACGATCTCTACGACGCGACGATCCCGTTGCTCATGGATCCGGCGATGCGCACGCAGGCGAAGTCTGACCTCGAGATCCTCCAGAAGACGCTGAAGAACACCAAGGTCGGAACCGGCACGCACGAGAAGCAGGCGATCAGCGTCTTGCTCCAGCGTCACAACCAGGAGATCCAGGCCTGCTACGAGAAGACGCTCGCGGCAACTCCGAAGGTCGCGGGTACGATCACGATCGATCTCGAGTCCGACGCGACCGGCGAGATCAAGGGCGCGTCGAGCGAGCCCAAGGCCGGAGTCGCCGATCTATCGGCGGTCGCGGGCTGCGTCGTGACGAGCGCCAAGCAGTGGAAGCTGCCGAAGCGCGGGATGGCGGGTAACACGCGCATCAAGCTCGTCTACACGCTCGGCCCGAAGAAGACCCCGGCGACGACCGCTGCTCCGGCGGCGCCGAAGAAGCCTTAGTACGCCTTCACACTGATTCTGATGGGTTGACGTTGGCGTCGCCTTTGACGGCGCCGTGGCCCCGAGCGCCATCGTCGTCGTTGACCACAACGTAGTTAGTTGGCGATCTCCACGGCGCCGGCGACGACCACGTCAAGAGTCGACGCCGTGGACCGGTCATCTTCTCTGTAGTCGAAGCTAGCGACCCGCGCGCTTCTTGCGTCGAGGGCGGGCGAGGGACGTGCCGGTCAGCCGCGCGGTGCGCTCGATCTCGGCGATCATGCGCTCGGCACAGGCGACGCGCCCGGGCTGATCGGGATCGCCGTGGAGGCCGCTCGGCGCCGCACTCGTCGACACGAACCGGCGCAGCGCGTGGTAGCAGCCGCACGCGTCACCTAGCAGGCGAAGCGCGGTGCCGAGGTTCCAGTGGTGCAGCGGCCACGCCGGATCCGCAGCGATCGCTTGCTCGAGCGGGACGATCGCGGCGGCGGTCTCCCCCTGGGCGAGCAGGCACGCGGCGAGCGTACCGGCGAGCTCGTCGGAGGCGCCCGCTCGGTCGAGCAGCGCCCGCGCCCCGGCCAGATCACCCGTGGCCAGGAGCTCGGTCGCGTGGCCGAGGATGTTCGACGAGCGATCGCGGACCGCGTTGACGGCATGCGCGTCTCCGAGATCGAGCAGGTCGCGACCGAGGTAGTACGCCGAGGTCAGCTCGTTGCCGGTGCGTGGCGTGGTGGCCGTTCGCCGGACTGCGGTGGCGACGACCGTGCGCGCATGGTCGAGCTCGGTGCCCGCGACGCGATACCCATCGGCGCACAGGCTCGCGATCAGCGGCGCCGCGTCTCCGGCTTCGCCGGCATCGTCCTCGTGCAGACAGTCGTCGACGTAGCCGTTCGCACCGATCAGCACGGCCCAGCGACGCCAGCGCCGGTTGACCTTGCCGCTGACGACCACGACGATCCGCGCCGCCGCATCGACGAGGACGGCGACCTGCGCGGGGCGTGGTCGTTCGTGCGTGTCGTCGCTCGCGTGCTCGCTCGCAGCGCACGACGGCACGAGCGCGGCGATCCGTGCGCGCTGCTCGGTGTCGAGATCGAGTCGCATCGCGAGCTCGGTCGCGAGCCGGTGCGCGGGGCGAGGCGCAGCGTCGAACAGCAGCTCGAGCATCTGCAGCGCGTCGTCGTCGGCGAGCTGGCGCACCATCATGTCGGCGGCACTCGCGACATCGGCGGGGGTCTCGAGCTGCGCGGCGAGCGCGAGTGCCGAGCGCCGCTGGATCGCCGGAGGATCGGAGAACCGCGCGGCGCCGTGCTCGCCGAGCTCCGCGAGCAATCCGAGCGCACAGACCTTGGTTTCGTCGGCGCTCGCATCGGAGGCCACGCAGCGCAATTCGACGATCACGCGCTCGCGGCCGGTGGTCGTGGCCAGCACCGCGAGCGCATCGCGTGCCGCCTCACGCCGGATCGCGTTCGCCTGTCGCAGCGCCCGTCCAAGCAGCGGTACCGCCGTGACTCCGAGCCGGCGGGTGATGCGCTCGATCTGGACAGCCGTCCGCGCCGAGGCACGCGAACCGAGTGAGGAGATCGATTCGGAGAGCCGTCGAAGGTCCGCGAACGTGCCGTCCGCCATCGGTGGCCATACCATAGATGTATGGTCAGTCCTGAGTCAATAAAAGTAGCTGGTTAGTGTCCACTCCCGGCAATCCCTTACGATCTACCTGGGGTGCTCGATGCACTTGACGCGCATCGAGCGGCGCAATCTGCGAA
>Ga0299915_10000420_pt1 | contig 32452 bp, 45 predicted proteins | sample RVTome_13_FD_200263 | JGI IMG/M metagenome (GOLD analysis project Ga0299915, IMG submission 200263) | Soil microbial communities from uranium-contaminated site in the Upper Colorado River Basin, Wyoming, United States - RVT92D227 (version 2) ...
CCGCCTGTGCTATATGTGGGAGACCTCTCCAGCAAGCGGGACCTAACTGACGTGCGCGACATAGCGCGGGCTTACTGGCTGGTCTTAGAAAAGGGCGTGCCTGGCGAGGCCTACAATGTGGGAAGCGGTGTTACGTGGGAAATTGGTGAAGTACTGAATATGTTGTTAAGGATGACCAAGATAAAGATCGAAGTGAAAGAGGACCCGGCACGCTTTCGACCCTCTGATGTTAAGCTGCTCCTGGCCGATGTCAGCAAGTTCAAAGCGCTGACCGGCTGGGAGCCTCGCATACCTCTTGAACAAACGCTCAGAGACGAACTGGACTACTGGCGCTCGAGGGTGTAAGCGGGTCAAATAGCCGTCTTCTTCGAGCTACTGAGGAAGCTGAGAGATGACAAAAGAGATCAAATTCGGCACCGACGGATGGCGGGCGATCATAGCCGAGGACTTCACCTTCGACAATGTGCGCGCCTGCGCTCAGAGCGCCGCTATGTATGTGAAAGACGAGGGCCTTGCCCCCCGCGGGCTGGTGGTTGGATATGATACCAGATTCGCCTCCGAACACTTTGCGGCAGCAGTAGCAGAAGTGCTCGCTGCCAACGATGTGAAAGCTTTTCTATGCCCACAGGCAACCCCCACCCAAGTAGCGAGCTACGGAATTATTGTGAAGAAAGCTGCCGGGGCAGTCATCATCACCGCCAGCCACAACCCTGCTATCTATAACGGCTTCAAATACAAGCCGGAGTATGCCGGCAGCGCCTCCCCTGAGGTCGTCGCCGAGATAGAGAGACGTCTTCCCGCCATTCTTGCCAGTGGGGAAGTCCAAAGAATGTCTCTCGATGACGCGCTGAAACGAGGGCTGATCGAGTACTTCGATCCCTCGCCACCCTACCTACAGCATTTGGGAGAGCTGGTTAACCTAGACAAAATACGCCAGGCCGGCCTAAAGGTTGCCATCGATTCCATGTACGGGGCCGGAGCTGGCTACTTCAAATCCCTGGTCGGCGGTGGCAAAACGGAGATAGTGGAGATAAATGCTGAGCGCAATCCCGCCTTCCCCGGGATCAGGCCCGAGCCCATCACCGAGAACCTGACTAAGCTGGCAGCTACAGTGAAAGACAGTGGTGCCAGCGTGGGCTTGGCCACGGACGGCGATGCCGACCGCATCGGCATCCTTGACGAAAAGGGCAACTTCGTTACCCAGCTTCAGGTTTTCGCCTTGCTCGCCCTTTACCTTTTGGAGGTGCGCGGAGAGCGCGGTGCTATTGTCAAGTCCCTCACCACTACCAGCATGATGTACAAATTGAGCGAACTTTTTAATGTGCCCGTCTTCGAGACAGCCGTGGGCTTTAAGTACCTGGGGCCCAAGATGATGGCCGAGAACGCCCTCATCGGCGGCGAGGAAAGCGGCGGCTTCGGCTTCCGCGGCCACATCCCCGAACGAGATGGTCTTTTGGCCGGCCTTTACTTCCTCGATCTGATGATAAGCCTAGGCAAGACGCCATCGCAGCTAGTGGAATACCTCTACAGTAAAGTCGGCCCGCATTACTATGAACGCGTAGACTTGCCCTTTCCGCCGGCAGAGCGACAAAATGTTATCGACCGTGTGACCTCCCACCAGCCCGCCGAGATCGAGGGCATAAAGGTGGTAAAAATGGACGCCACCGACGGCTTTCGCTACATGCTTGCCGATGGCACCTGGCTGCTCATCCGCTTTTCCGGGACCGAGCCCATCCTGCGCATCTATGCCGAGACCGATAGCCCAGAGCGGGTAAAAAGGCTGCTAGCAGAAGGGAGAAGGCTGGCCGGGGTATGACTATGGTGAATCTTGATGATCCAGAGGTTTATAGACAACTCGATCCCTCCCATATGCTGGCGCGCATTCACGAGTTGCCACTGCAATGCCGTCAAGCCTGGCAGAGGGCATCGGAACTCGAACTGCCCGGCGACTACGCTAAAGTGGACAAGATTGTCATCCTGGGCATGGGCGGCTCTGCCATTGGCGGCGACTTTCTGCACTCCCTCGCCGCCCTCGAAATTGGCCCCTTGGTCTTCGTCCACCGCGACTACGTCCCGCCCGCCTTCGTTGATAGCGACACCCTCCTTATCGCCTCTAGCTACTCCGGCAACACCGAGGAAACCCTTTCTGCCTTCGGTCAAGCCCTCGAAGGCCCCGCCAAGAAGCTGGCCATCACCACCGGAGGAGAGTTGAAGACCATCGCTGAGGAGCGAAAAATCCCTCTTCTCACCATCGAATATGTTTCCCCACCGCGCGCAGCTCTTGTTTATAGCTTCGTCAGCCTGTTGGGCATCTGCCAGCAACTCGGCCTCCTCGCCGATAAATCGAGGGACATAGCGGAAATGTTAGAGGTGCTCGAGGAGCTGTCTCCGAAAATAGACGAAAGGTCCCCTTTGGCCCAAAATCCAGCTAAACAATTGGCCAACCGCCTATTAGGACATGTGGGAGTAGTCTACGGGGCCGGCATCCTCTCCGAGGTAGCCCATCGCTGGAAGACGCAGCTCAACGAAAACAGCAAAAACTGGGCCTTCTATGAAATCCTACCCGAACTCAATCACAATGCGGTGGTAGGCTATGAATTCCCGCCCGAGATGGCCGACAAGATGTTCGTCGTCTTCCTGCGTTCTCCTTCCCTGCACCGCCGCATCCTCACGCGCTACCAAGTAACTAGCGGGATTCTGCAAAAAGCAGGGGTTAGCTACCGAGTAGTTGAAGCAACAGGGGTAAGCGTTCTAAGCCAGATGATGAGCCTCGTTCTCTTCGGCGACTATGTCAGCTACTATCTGGCTCTTTTGAACCAGGCCGACCCGTCCCCAGTAAGTGTCATTGACTACCTCAAGACGGAGCTCGCTCAAGCTTAGACGAGACTACCTCTTAGTGTACTGCTTAGCCTTACGGGCACGTACGAGGCCGGGTTTCTTGCGTTCCTTCACGCGGGGATCTCGAGTTAGCAGACCTTCCTTTTTCAAGAGGGCTTTCAGGCTTTCGTCCGCTTTGACCAACGCCCGAGCCAACCCATGCCGGATGGCACCAGCCTGACCTGACTTACCGCCACCCCCTAACTTGACCATAGCGCTAAATCTATCCAGGCTGCTGGTAACCCTGAGAGGCAGCAAAAGATCGTCTTTATGAGCTTGTCGGGGAAATAGCTCCTCCAAGGGCTTGCCATTGATAACTACGGTGCCATTGCCGGGGAACAACCTTACCCGAGCCACTGCTGTTTTGCGTCTGCCTGTGGCATAAAAATAGGCTTGATCCGTCAAACTAGGTCTCCTTCTCTTGAGCTACTTGTTCACCCTTGCTGGCCGCCCTTTTCCCCCCTAGCTGAGCCATATGAGGATGATCAGGGCCGGCGTAGACCTTGAGCTTTTTCAGCATGGCTGCACCTAGGCGATTGTGGGGCAACATCCCCTTGACCGCATGCTGGATAATGCGGATAGGGTGATTCTGCCGCAACTCAGCAAAGCTTGTGATTTTCAACCCGCCGGGATAGCCCGAATGGCGATAGTAAACCTTTTGTTGGGCTTTCCTGCCTGTCACCCTAGCCTTGGCAGCATTTACCACTATGACAAAGTCACCCGTATCCAAATGCCGCGCATATAGCGGTTTATGCTTCCCCTGGAGCAGGATGGCCACCTTTGTTGCTAGCCTGCCTAAGGTCTCCTCTGAAGCATCGATGACATGCCATTTACGTTCTATATCAGAGGCTTTCGTGCTATAGGTTTTCATCTACATTTCCTCTAAATCGCAGTAATTCACCCTTATCAGGCACAGGCCGTGAGGAGGAGCCGTTGGCCCTGCCAGTCCACGCTTTTTCGATCTCGCCATTTGCCTAAATTCCTCAACCGCCTTTTTCTCCCCTCCCACCTCCATCAAAGCGCCCACCATCCTGCGCACTTGCTGAGGCAAGAATGAGTTAGCCACGAAATCAAAGATCACCAAGTCCTGCTTCCTAGATACTTCCGCTTTGTGGATTTTTCGAGCAAACCTGACGCACTTCCCCGCTGGCGGGCCAGAGAAGGGAGCAAAATCATGCTCCCCTATGAGCGCCTGGCACGCCTCTTGCATGCTCTCGATGTCCAAGGGATGTCTAACCAAATAAGCCGAATTTCTCCGCAGGGGGGAACGCGCTTCGCTGTTTAAAACCGTATATCGATATTGTCGACTATGGGCATCACGCCTCACATCGAAATCGCTCTTCGCCCCAAAAACTGCTCTTACGGCAATATCCTCGGGCAAGTAGTGATTCAAGCCTTTAAGGAAGGCCTCCCTGGGCAGACCTGACCCAGTTCTAAAGCTTACAACCTGCCCCCAAGCGTGAACCCCGGAGTCAGTACGGCTAGCAGCCACAACCCGCACCCTCTCTCTCGTCAACTCACAGATGGCCCTCTCCAACTCACCCTGGATGGTCGCTAAACCCGGCTGAAACTGAAACCCGTGGTAGCGCGTCCCCTCATATTCAACCACTAGCAAGACCTTGCTTGTGGACTCGCCTGATCGGTTTCCCTCCTCCCCACTACCAACAGCCTCCATGGCTACTCCACCAATTCCAACCTAGCCATAGGTGCGCCGTCGCCCAGACGTGGCCCCAGCTTCAAAAGGCGAGTATAGCCACCTGCTCGGTCAGCATACCTTTTAGCCAGCACATCGAAGACTTTCCCAACTACCTCTTCATCAATTACAAAGGCCAGAGCTCGGCGACGGGAGTGAAGATCGTTCCCCTTACCCAGAGTTATCATTTTCTCCGCCAAGCTGCGCGCCTCTTTCGCCTTCGCTTCAGTAGTGGTGATCTTCTCGTATCTCAAGAGGTCGGTAACCAGATTGCGGTAAAGCGCCCTTCGCTGACCACTTGACCTGCTCAGATTCCGACCTGCCACACGGTGTCTCATTTATACCCTTCCTCAAGGCTATTCTTCGCTCCTGATGTGCTCAGCTTCCTCACCCGTTTCCTCTCCGACCTCCGCCTCTACTTCACCTTCTTCGGCCTTAATGGCTTCCAGTTCTGCTTCCCCTTCGGACTCCTCCTCTGCGGTTTCCTCAACTAAAGTTGGGGTGACAAAGCCAAACTCTGCCAACCGCTCCCGCAACTCGTGCAAAGACTTCTGCCCAAAGTTGCGAATGGTAAGCAAATCGTCCTCGCTCATCTCCAACACTTCCCCCACCTTAGTGATGTTCGCCCGCTTCAAGCAGTTACGGGTGCGCACCGAGAGGTTGAGGTCGTCGATGGGGATGTTGTATTGTTCGGCAGGGATAGCGAGACCAGCCAGAGGTTTTCTTTCCGCGATTCCCTTCGATATCTTCGTCAGATCGCTAAAGTAGGAGAGGTACTTAACTAGGATCTGGGCACTTCTGCTAACCGCCTCCATAGGCGGTATGGTCCTGTCGGTCCACACCTCCAAAATAAGCCGATCATAGTTGGTCTCTTGACCGATACGGAGAGGCTCCACATCATAGCTGACTTTGCGAACGGGTGTAAAAATAGCATCCACGGGGATCATGCCGATAGGGAGCCCCTCATCATGCCCCCCTGGGCGGTAGCCCTTACCATGTTCTACATTGAAGTCCACACTGAGCCCGGCATCAGCCGAATCCAAAGTAGCCAGATGGAGCTCGGGATTCACGATCTCGAAATCGGGGGGCACTTGAATATCACCAGCACAGACCCGCCCTTCGCCAGCCACTTGTAAGGTGAGCTTCCCCGGTCGATCGGATAGAGCGCGCAAACGTATTTCCTTGACATTGAGCAGAAACTCCGTCGCATCCTCCTTGACATGAGGAAGGGAGGAGAATTCGTGTTGTATCCCCTCAATTCTTACCCACGTGATAGCAGCACCCTCCAGCGAACTCAGGAGCACGCGTCGGAGGGCATTGCCCAGAGTGATGCCAAAACCGCGTTCTAAAGGCTCCGCTCTAAAGCGGCCATATTCCTCCGAAAGGACCTCACATTCGATTTTGGGTATCTCAAATTCAACCAAGAAAGCCTCCTTGACAAGAAAAGACCCTGCTTTTAGCTACTAGCGCGAATAGTACCCCACAACCACGGCAGCATTGATTATGCTTTCGGCGTCACCAGGGCCGGGAGCAGCCAGAACCCGACCGGTAAGGGTTTGCATATCCAAACTCAGCCAGTCTGGGACAGCCTTGCTTTGAATGCTCCTAGCCAGGGCCTTGTAATACTCGAGCTTTGTGCTCCCCTCCATCCAGGCAATCGTATCCCCAGGTTTGACCAGGCAGGAGGGGATACTGGTCCTACGACCATTAAGGGTGAAATGCCCATGGTTAACCAACTCGCGGGCTTGCCTACGCGAATCAGCGAATCCCAGCCGGTAGACAACGTTATCAAGGCGCGTCTCCAGTATCTGCAAGAGATTTTGGCCCGTGTGCCCGGGGCGCCTTTCCGCCTCAGCCAGATGCTTGCGGAACTGCCTCTCTAGAACGCCATACATATAACGTGCCTTTTGTTTCTCTCTTAGCTGAAGACCGCGGTCGGAAACCCTTTGACGACGTCGCCCGGTCTGGCCCGGAGGAGTAGGTCGGCGCTCTAGAGTGCAACTAGTGTAGCACTTTTCCCCTTTCAAAAACAACTTCTCACTTTGGCGCCGACATATGCGGCAAACAGGTCCCGTATAACGAGCCATCTACCTCTCCTTCTCGCCCCGCGGCAAAAGCCCCAGCATTCCGAGCGCAGAGATCGTCATCATATCCTTCTCCTCTTAGGTGGGCGACAGCCGTTATGGGGAATGGGAGTGACGTCCCTGATGCTGAGGATATTGAGGCCGGCGGCTTGAAGGGAGCGGATGGCTGCCTCCCGCCCGCTGCCGATGCCCTTGACAAAAACATCGACTTGGCGCAGGCCCTGCTCCATCCCCTTCCTAGCCGCATCCTCGGCCGCTATTTGCGCCGCATAAGGCGTGCTCTTTCGCGAGCCCTTGAAGCCAACGGCACCGGGGCTTGCCGAAGCGATCACATTGCCAGAGGGATCAGTCAAGGTTATAATCGTGTTATTAAAGGTAGATTGCACATAAGCCCGTCCCACTGGGACCGCCTTGCGCTCTCGCCTTCTACCTCTCGTCGGTCGTCTAGCCATTCCTCATCTCCCTAATATCTCTATTTCTTGGACACGCTACGGCGCCTGCCGGCCACGGTTTTACGAGGCCCTTTCTTAGTACGAGCGTTGGTACGCGTTCGCTGTCCATGAGCGGGCAACCCACGACGATGTCTCATGCCCCGATAGCAGCCGATCTCGATAAGCCGCCGGATATTCAAATTGACCTCGCGCCGCAGGTCGCCCTCAACCATGTAGTTCTTGTCAATGGCATCGCGAAGGCGGTTGACCTCGTCTTCAGTGAGATCCCTCACCTTTACATCTGGGTCGATGCCGGTCAGGTTAAGGACTCGCCGGCTAAAGGTCGGCCCTATGCCGTATATATAACGCAACGATACCTCAACCCGCTTATCCCTAGGAATATCAACCCCCGCTATACGCGCCATATCTCCTCCTCCCGCTGAACCTCTTGTTGCGGTACAAAATCCCGCCCGGGGAAAACAAGGTCATCACCCCTGCCTCTGCTTATGCCTGGGGTTTTCACATATGACCCTGAGCACCCCTTTGCGTTTCACAATCTTGCACTTTTCACATAAAACCTTGATTGAAGCTTGTACTTTCATCTAATCCCCTTCCGCCACCGAAGAAAACGTCCTTTTACCTGCTGAGTGAAAATAAACTCCCCTATTTGAACCGATAGGTGACCCTACCCCGGCTCAGGTCATAGGGTGATAGCTCGACTAGCACCTTATCACCAGGCAAGATTCTGATGAAATGCAGCCGCATCTTCCCTGATATATGCGCCAACACCCGGTGTCCGTTGGCCAACTCTACACGAAACATGGCATTAGGTAACGCCTCCACCACCGTTCCTTCTACCTCGATGGCTTCCTTTTTCGGCATATACCTCCTTGCTGATGTGTCCGCGCCCTCTCGCCATATCTAAAGTGCGGTTAATATCTCCGCCTCACCGTCGGTAATGACAATAGTATGCTCAAAATGAGCACACAGGCTGCCATCGGCGGTGCGCACGGTCCAGCCGTCATCGTCCACCTTGGTACGCCACCCACCCACATTCACCATAGGCTCCAAAGCAACGGCCATCCCCTCCTTGAGCAGCGGGCCTCGCCCCGGCAAACCGAAATTCGGGATCTGGGGCTCCTCATGCATTTGGCGCCCGATGCCATGACCCACATATTCTCGTACTACGGTAAATTCTCTCGATTCGACATGCTCTTGAATGGCCGCCGACACATCGCCCAGACGAGCGCCGTGACGGGCGGCAGCGATACCTGCTCTCAGAGCTTCCTCTGTCACCACCAAAAGCCTTTTCGCCTTCTCGCCGATTTGTCCCACCCCCACGGTTACTGCCGCATCTCCATGGAACCCATTATAAATCGCTCCCACATCAAGGGAGACTATATCCCCTTCCCTCAATGCCCGCTGGCCGGGGATGCCATGCACCAGCTCATCGTTTATCGAGACGCACAGCGAGGCGGGATACCCGCGATAGCCTTTGAAAGAGGGGATCCCTCCCCGACTTTGTATCTCACGAACCGCAATGGCATCAAGCTCGGCAGTGACCACTCCTGGTTTGATATCTCTTACAATGACCTGTAGGGCGGCAGCAACGACCTTCCCCGCTTGCCTCATCAATCCTATCTCGGAAGGCGACTTAATGATAATCGCCATCTCGCCTATTCACCATCAATACTCTGGCCGAGGGCGGCCATCACCTCCTTGGCCACTGCTTTTACCCCTTGCTCACCGTTGATCTCCACCAGCTTTCCTTGCCCCACATAATATTCGATTAGCGGAGCGGTCTCAGTGGAATAAACCCTTAACCGATTCCTGACAGCTTCCTCCGAGTCATCGGGCCTTTGATATAGCTCTCCACCACACCGGTCACACCGGCCCGCCACCTTGGGCGGTGAACTGATCACATGATAAGGTGTCTGACAATTGCGACAGATCCAGCGCCCGCTCAGCCGTCTAACCAACTCCTCCGTAGAGACCTTTATATGCAACACCACATCAATGGCCTGGCCTCTCTCCGTCAAGGCCTCATCCAGCGCATCAGCCTGCTCCAATGTCCTGGGGAAGCCATCCAAGATAAACCCCTGGGCACAATCGGGGGCCGAGATCCGCTCCAGGATCACCCGAATAGTTACTGCATCGGGGACAAGCTCCCCCCTCTCCATATAAGACCGCACTAAAGCGCCCAGCTCACTTCCGTTATTCTGCGCCTGGCGAAACAGGTCACCTGACGCCACATGGGCAAGGCCCAACCTTTCAGAGATAACTACTGCTTGCGTGCCTTTGCCAGCGCCAGGCGCTCCCAGCAAGACTATGCGCAATCACGCCCCCTTCCAAATATAGTTATCGGATAAACCCTTCATAATGGCGCATCAAAAGTTGGGCCTCAAGCTGCTTCATGGTGTCCAGGACTACGCCGACGACAATGAGCAGACCCGTGCTACTCAGTTGTAGCGCCTGCACGTTTGTAATTTGTCTAGCCAGGAAAGGCAATACCGCCACCACACCCAAAAAAATTGCCCCCGCCCAGGTAATGCGAGTAAGCACTCGAGACAGATACTCAGCAGTGGGCCGGCCGGGACGAATACCCGGCACAAAGCCGCCGTTCTTTTGGAGGTTTTCGGCCAGGTTCTGCTGTTGGAAAATCACCATGGTATAGAAGAACGTGAACCCCACCACCATCAGGAAATAAAGGATCCAATATATCCAGCCCGTCGAGTCGAAAACCCCTTGCACCCGGCTAGCCGCCTGGGAGAGCCACGAAAGGTTAGAAACGGAAACATAACTTGCTATCATGCCCGGCATCATCATGATGGACATGGCAAAGATGAGGGGTATCATACCTGCCGAGTTCACCCGCAAGGGGATATGGCTGCCCCCGGTCTGACGATACATGCGACCACCCCGAAATAGGCTCCTGCTATACTGGACGGGTATCCGACGCTGCGCCTCCTGGAATACTACTATGGCATAGACGGTTACCACGCCCAAAACTAGAAAAACCAATAAGCCTATGCTAAAGAGGCTCTGCAATAAGCTGCCCCCTGTCGCTAGAGTCTGTCCGATCATCTGGGGTAATCCCGCCACGATACCGCTAAAGATGATTATGGATACACCATTACCGATGCCGTTCTCGTCGATAAGCTCGCCCAACCAAACGAGAAAAATGGTGCCGGCGGTCATGGAAAGCACCATAGCTAAAGTAGGCAGCAGGTTAGAGCCAGCCCCTACGCCGGTGACGATTCCCTGACTCTGCAAAAGGACCAACTGTCCATAACCCTCCACCGCCGCTAGAGGCACAGTCAGCCAATGGGTGTACTGATTTAGTCTGTTACGTCCTGCCTCCCCTTCCTTGGATAATGCCTCCAGCGGAGGGATAATCGGCTGCAGAAGCTGCATAACAATGGAGGCGGTAATATAGGGATAAACCCCCATGGCGGCGATGCTGAGATTCCGCATAGCGCCACCGCTGAATAGGTCCAACATGCCCAGAAGTTGATTGCTCTCGAAAAGACTGCGGAGTGCCGCCCGATCTACCCCGGGCACAGGGATGTGGGCGATAAAGCGGAAAACGACCAGGATGCCCAGGGTGAACAGCAATTTCCGCCTCAGGTCTGGCTGACTGAAGGCATCCAGCATCGCCTGGACTAGTCGTGGCCTAGTTTGCCTTTGCGTCTGAAGCACCTAGACCTCCTCCACCCTTCCCCCAGCCGCCTCGATCTTTCTTCTGGCGCTTTGAGAGAACTTGGCTGCCCTTATCGACAAAGGCCTATCGATTTCGCCATCGCCCAATATCTTTATCGGTTTCCGTAGCGATTCCACCATGCCCGCTTCCAGCATCCGCTCTGGAGTTACCTCAATATCGGGAGGTAAAACACTCAGGCTTCTCAGATTGACAATAGCATATTCCGTGCGGAAGATGTTAGTAAAGCCCGGTTTCTTGGGCATGAGGTTAGAGCCAGAGGGTATCCCCCGAAAGCGGGGATGGATACTGCCTCCGGAACGTGACTTCTGTCCCTTGGTTCCCTTAGTGGCAGTGGTACCATGGCCACTGCCATCTCCACGACCAACGCGTTTTCTTTTATGCTTAGACCCCAACGGAGGTCTCAACTCATTCTGTTTCACGCCTCCCCTGCTCCTCACCGTTTTCTTCTGTCTCTACCAGATGCTTAACCTTGTTTATCATCCCACGAATTGAGGGAGTATCTTCGTGCTCCACCGTCTGGTTTAGGCGGCGGAGCCCCAGAGCCCAGATAGTTCTCTTCTGGTCTTTGGCGTAACCGATGTCACTTTTCTTCCAAGTTATCCGCAATCTACTCATTCAAAACCACCTCATCGGTGGTAGCTAGTGGTTTCCTCAGCCGCCTTGCCATCTCCTCTCGGGGCTCTTTTAGACTCCCCAAGCCAAGCATGGTAGCTTTCGCCACATTTATGATATTTGGGCTCCCCAATGATTTGCTAAGGATATCCTTAATACCTGCTGTTTCAACCACAGCCCGCACCCCACCGCCAGCTATCAATCCCGTACCAGGGGCCGCTGGCTTCAAGAGAACCCTGGCGGCGCTGAACTCGGTAAGGACCTCATGAGGGATAGTAGTTCCTAACATAGGCACCTTGATCAGATTCTTCTTTGCCAACGCACTACCTTTTCGGATAGCCTCGGCCACCTCATTAGCTTTGCCCAAACCCAACCCAACATGGCTATTGCCGTCACCCACAACTACCAGCGCGCTGAAGCTGAAGCGCCTCCCCCCCCTCATTACCTTGGCCACTCGGTTGATGTAAACTACCTTCTCCTCCAGGGCCAATTCGTTTGGATCTATCTTCTCCCTCTTCTCCATTCTATCCTTTCATGACTAGAACCTAAGCCCAGCTCCCCTAGCCGCCTCGGCCAAGGCCTTCACCCGACCGTGATACTTATAACCGCCCCGATCGAAGACGACCTGCTCAATCCCTTGCTCCAGCGCCCGCCGAGCAACCAGCGCTCCCACCAATTCCGCCTTAGCGGTCTTGTTCCTGCTATCAACCTGAGAACTGATATCAGCGTCAAGGGTTGATGCCGAGACCAAGGTATGTCCCGCCTCGTCATCAATAACCTGCGCATAGATTTGCCTCAGGCTACGAAAGACGCAGAGCCGTGGCCTACTCGCCGTCCCCTCAAGCTTCAATCTTAGGCGAGCATGGCGCTTCTTGCGAGCCTCTCTAACATCCATTTTGCTAGACATATGTTACTTAGCCGCCCTTCCTGCCTTACCAGCCGCCTTACCAGCCTTGCGTCTGATCCTCTCCTCAATATACTTAACACCCTTGCCCTTATACGGCTCAGGCGGCTTTATAGCTCTTATCTTGGCTGCCACTTCCCCCACCAGTTCCTTATCTATCCCCCCAACAACGACCCTGTTGGTTCCCTCGACGGCAATGGATAGCTGTGGTGGAGGCACTATCTCCACCGGATGGGAGAATCCTAGCTGCAAAACCAGTTTTCCGCCTACACTCTGAGCTCGATAGCCCACGCCGCTGAGCTCCAGCGTCCGCTGAAAGCCCTTGGTTACACCCTCTACCATGTTGGCCAGAAGGCTCCGGGTCAGCCCGTGTAAGGCACGATGAATCCTACTGTCGGATGGGCGCGCTACAGTAAGCGTGCTGTCCTCCAACGAGATAATCATGTCGGGGTGAAAAGAGCGGGAAAGCTCGCCCTTTGGCCCCCTTACAGTGACATCGCCACCCCTGATGGTCACTTCGACATCCAGCGGCACTTTTATGGGCATTCGGCCTACCCTAGACATCGTTCCACCCTACTTTCCACCATATAGTAACATAATCACCAAACATAACACAGCACCTCGCCGCCAACCCGCCTGCGCCACGCCTGCTGCCCGGTCATTACCCCCTGCGGCGTGGACAGAATCGCCACACCTAATCCACCATAGACCCGAGGGATCTCGCCCTTTTGAACATAAACCCTCAAACCGGGCTTACTAACCCTTTGCAGACCAGCTAGTACCGGTTGCTTCTTTGCTGCGTATCTAAGATGCACTTTTATGGTCCTCTGAGGTGAATCCCTTAAGACCTCATAGTCTAAGATGAACTCCTCTTCTCTGAGGATCTTGGCAATGGCAATCTTGATCTTTGATGCAGGTATTAGAACAAAGTCATGCTTGGCACCCATGGCATTCCTTATTCGCGTTAACATATCAGCAATTGGGTCAGTAGTCGTCATCGCAGGCCTCCTCCTAGTAAATGGCTGGCAAACTACATCTCACCAGCTAGACTTCCTGACGCCAGGGAGTTGACCAGTCAAGGCCAACTCTCGAAAGCAGATTCGGCACACCCCGAACATACGCATATAGGCCCGGGGGCGTCCGCAAATGCTACAACGATTATGCCGCTGGACCTTATACTTCGGGGGCCGCTGCGCTTTTACAATCTTAGATACCTTAGCCATTCTCCTACTTCCTAGGTTCTCCCACCCCGCTGCCGCTACTGGCGACTAAAAGGCATGCCCAAGAGCTGCAGCAACCGCTTGCCTTCCTCATCGCTCCGGGCGGTGGTAATAATGGAAACCTCCAACCCTCGGATCTTATCGATCTTATCATATTCGATTTCGGGGAAAACGATCTGTTCCTTTATCCCCACCGTATAATTACCCCGGCCATCGAAGGCCTCATTAGGCACACCACGAAAGTCGCGGATGCGGGGCAGAGCCACGTTTATGAGCTTATCTAGAAAATCCAACATCCGCTTCCCTCGTAGAGTAACCTTCATGCCTATGGGCATGCCAGTTCGCAGCCTAAAGCCAGCGATGGATTTTTTAGCGCGAGTGATCACCGGGCGTTGGCCGGAAATAGCAGCCACCTGTTGCGATGCCGCCTCCAGGGCACGAGAATCTCTAATCGCCTCCCCCAAACCGATGTTGATCACCACCTTTTCCAGACGCGGCACTTGCATAGGGTTGGTGTAATCATATTCGGCCATGAGGCTAGGCACCACTTCTTCTTGATACTTTTGCTTCAATCGCGACACAAACCCTCTCCTCACCGCCTACCTAATCGATTTGCTCATGACAAGAACGGCAAATGCGCACCTTACCTCCGCCCTCCAGCAGGCGGAAACCCACACGCGTGGGCCGGTCGCACCTGGTACATATCAGCATAACATTGGATAGGTGAATGGGGGCCTCCCGCTCCACTATGCCCGCCTGCCTGACCGTGCCACGAGGTTTCGTATGTCGTTTAACAACGTTAACCCCTTCCACCAGCACCCGATTCTCTTTAGGGAAGATGCGATGGACCTTGCCCTTCTTACCCCTATCTTTGCCAGCTATGACCAGTACGTTATCTTCTCTTCTTATTTTCATCTAAAATCCCTATGCCCTATAGAACCTCAGGAGCGAGCGAGACGATCTTCATGAAGTTCTTATCCCGCAGCTCCCTGGCCACGGGGCCAAATATACGCGTACCCCGGGGATTATTTCTATCGGTGAGGATTACCGCAGCATTTTCATCGAATCTTATGTACGAGCCATCAGGGCGTCGATAGGGTTTGGCTATGCGAACGACAACGGCCCGCACCACATCACCTTTTTTGACGGCTGCCCCCGGCGTCGCCTGCTTAACCGAGGCAACAATAACATCCCCAACACTGGCATATCTCCTCCGAGAAGAGCCAGGTATGTTGATGCACATAATTTGCCGCGCTCCAGAGTTATCGGCCACTCTTAATCTGCTGTAGGGTTGAATCATCTCGAGCCTCAAAAATCCTAGGCAATTTCCTCGGGCTGAACCTCAGCCAATCGACTCCTACTTACTATCTCCACCACTCGCCAACACTTCCCTCTGGATAAAGGACGAGTTTCCTCAATCCTCACCACATCGCCAGGGTTACAATCGTTATTCTCGTCATGGGCCTTGAATTTCTTGACCCGCCTGACTATGCGCCGGTAGAGGGGATGGGGCTTTCTCGATTCCACCGTTACCACTACCGTCTTATTCATTTTGTTGCTCACTACCTGACCAACAAAGGTTTTCCGTCTTCTCTCCATATAGTCCGCCTTTTCAGCCCCGAAAGGCCTTTTACCGAATAGCGAGCTCCCTCTCCCGTTTTACGGTAAGCAGCCTAGCGATCCTTCTTTTCACCTTCTGGATCTCGCGATAATTAGCAAGTTGCCTTGTTTCTAGGCGAAAGCGAAGGTTGAAGAGCTCCCGCCGTGCCTCTTCTATCTGCTTATCCAGTTCTTCCGGACCCAGGGCCCGAATTTCGTCTGCCTTCACCGTCATCAACCTCCCGCTGACGCTGCCATTAGGACAGAGGCTTCCTTCTCTCTGGTCACAAACCTACAATCGATAGGGAGTTTACTAGAGGCCAACCGAAGAGCCTCTTTGGCCAACTCCTCCTCCACGCCCGCGATTTCAAATAGGATCCTTCCTGGTTTCACCACAGCTACCCAAAACTCGGGTGCCCCCTTACCACTGCCCATACGAGTCTCCGCCGGCTTTTTGGTCACCGACTTGTCCGGGAAAATTCGAATCCACACCTTGCCCCCACGCCTGACATGCCTAGTAATGGCTCGCCGCGCCGCCTCAATCTGACGGCTCGTTATCCAAGCCGGTGCCAAAGACTGCAAACCATATTCGCCAAAGGCTATCGTGTTTCCGGTCTGCGCCGTACCTCTTCGGTGGCCTCTATGTACTTTGCGGTACTTCACCCGCTTTGGCTGTAGCATCTTACTCCGCTTCCTTTACCGCCTCTACTGACACGGGGGGCGCTTCCGTCAGCTCCTCCCGTCGCAGGGGCGCTGGGCTGGTCTCCTTCTGCACAGCCTCACCTTCCTGGCTTCCGGGGAGAATATCGCCCTTATAAATCCAAACTTTGATTCCAATACGCCCGTAGGTAGTATGAGCCTCGGCCATGCCATAATCAATGTCAGCCCGCAAGGTATGTAAAGGAACTCTCCCCGTCCGCTCCACCTCCCGGCGCGCCATCTCTGCACCCCCCAGCCTGCCGCCGATGGCTATTTTGATGCCCTGGGCTCCCCGCTGCATGGTACGAGTGACAGTCTGCTTCAAAGCGCGACGGAATCCGACGCGCCGTTCCAACTGCTCAGCTACGTTTTTAGCTACCAAATAGGCATCCAACTCGGGAAAGCGAATCTCTTGAATGTTCAGGCGAACTCGCTTCCCCGTCAGCCCCTCCAAAGTATTCCTCAATTCATCGACCCTCTGTCCTGCCCGGCCGATGACAATTCCCGGCCGGGATGTATGCACCGCGACCGTCACTTGATTAGCAGCACGTTCGATCTCGATAAGGGAGATGCCCGCCTCCCGATATTGATTACGAATAGTACGCCGAATGAGCAAGTCCTCGTGCAGTTGTTCTGTATAACGTTTATCGGCATACCAGTTTGATTGCCAGCCCTTATGGACACCGATCCTAAAACCTACGGGGTGAACCTTGTGTCCCATTTACTGCTCCTGTTCCTCTACCACAACGGTGATGTGACTGGATCGTTTGAGAATGTGGCTCGCACGCCCACGGGCGCGCGCCCGAAACCTCTTTAGGGTGCGCCCTTCGCCGGCATAGATCCTCACGATCTTGAGATCTGAAGGCAACAGCTCAAAATTGTTCTCCGCATTGGCCGCCGCCGACTTGACCACTTTGGCCACAACACGCGCAGCCGGAGTGGGCGTGAACCTGAGAATAGCCAAAGCCTCGTCCACGCTCTTGCCTCGTACAGTGTCTATGACCGGCCGCAATTTTCGCGCCGATACGCCTATCTCTTTAGCAATGGCCACTACTTCCACCGCTGATCTCCAGCCTAATAAAGTCCCACGTCGAAGGAAGGCAGAGGTTAAAGCCTACCCCCTCCTTTTTATCTGAGTGGTTCTCTCCGATTTTCTGCCATGGCCACGGAAGTGCCTGGTTGCTGCAAACTCACCCAGCTTATGCCCAACCATGTTCTCCGTGATAAGTATGGGCACATGCCTCCTGCCGTCATGCACACCGAAGGTATGCCCTATCATCTGAGGCATTATAGTTGAAGCGCGGGACCAGGTCTTTATCACTGCCTTTTGACCGCCGACGCTCACCGCCTCTACCTTCTTCAACAGCTTAGCATCTACATAAGGGCCCTTTTTGGTCGATCTTGACACTTGTACCCCCTTGCGCTATGAGTCGCCCCACCAGCTCCCGCAAGCTCCACATGTTATGGCCCGGTCGCCGCTCAACCTATCACGACCTTCGCTTGACGATCAACTTATCGCTGGGCTTTCGCTCACGGCGAGTTCGATATCCTAGAGCCGGCTTCCCCCACGGCGTCTTGGGGCCAGGCATCCCAATGGGGGCCTTGCCCTCACCACCGCCATGAGGATGATCCCGCGGGTTCATAGCTACACCACGCACCTCGGGGCGCCTACCCAGCCACCGCTTTCGGCCCGCTTTACCCAGCTTCAACCGTCCATGGTCAGGATTGCCTACTTGACCGATAGTGGCCAGACACTCGAGGCTCACTCGCCGCATCTCCCCCGAGGGGAGGCGAATTAGACCGTACTTGCCCTCTTTTGCCACCAGCTGAGCCGCCGCCCCCGCACTGCGCACCATCTGAGCCCCTCGGCCTGGCTGAAGCTCGATATTATGGATAGTCATGCCAGTGGGGATAGCACTAAGGGGCAAACAGTTGCCCGGCTTTATTTCCGCCGCAGACCCCGCCTGAACAGTATCCCCCACCTTAATCCCTAGTGGGGCAAGGATGTAGCGCTTCTCACCATCCACATAATATACTAAAGCGATATTGGCTGAGCGATTCGGGTCGTACTCAATGGCAGCCACCCGCCCCGGCACACCCAACTTGTCTCGCTTAAAGTCGATAATCCGGAGCATCCTTTTGGCACCACCACCACGGTGGCGAACCGTTACGCGACCCCGGTTGTTACGTCCCGCCCTCTTTTTGAGGGGCACCAGCAGCGACTTCTCCGGCTCGGTCTTAGTGATCTCTTCAAAAGTCAAGCTGGTCATGCCACGTCGCCCCGGCGATGTTGGTTTGTATACCTTGAGCGGCAACCTTTTTCTCCTTCTCCCCAGCTTTCATATGCTCAGAGCGACTTAAAATTCCGGCTTACACCCCTTCAAAGAACTCTATGGTTTGACCCTCAGCCAGGGTCACCACTGCCTTCTTCCAGGAGCGGGTCATGCCGCTATGCCTACCCAGTCGCTTCATCTTGCCAGGAACATTACTCACATTGACTGCCATAACCTTGACGTTAAAAACCTTTTCCACCGCTTCCTTGATCTGCATCTTGTTAGCGTCCCTTGCCACCTCAAAAATATATTTATTCTGCCCCTGAAGGTTGGTGCCCTTCTCGGTGATGAGAGGACGACGAAGCACATCGTAAGGATGCATTTACCCCCCCCGCGTCCTTTCTTGGGCCCAAATCCGCTCCACCTCGCGCACCGCCTCCACGGTCATGATCAAATCTTTATGAGACAAAAGATCGGCAACATTCAAAACATGGGCAGGAAGAGTTTTCACGCCTGCGATGTTCCCCGCCGACCTAACTACATTCTCGTCCTTTTCCGGTGTAACAATGAGAGCTGATGATTCCACCCCCAGCGCTTCCAAAATGCGCACCATATCCTTGGTCTTGGGCGTCTCCAGCCCGAACTCATCGACCACCACCAAATTCCCTTCCGCAGCCTTGGCCGAGAGAACGGACTTGAGCGCCAAACGTCGCATCTTCTTGGGCATCGCCTGCCGGTAGCTCCTCGGGCGAGGGCCAAACACTATGCCTCCTCCCCGGTGTAAGGGCGATCTGATGCTACCTTGCCGGGCCCGACCAGTCCCTTTTTGGCGAAAGAGCTTAGCGGTGCTGCCAGAGACTTCGCCACGAGTCTTGGTGCTGGCATTGCCCTGGCGAGCGTTGGCCAGTTGCCTCACCAGCGCCTGATGCACCACCGCCTCGTTCGGCGACACACCGAAAACGCTCTCACTGAGCTCGATCTCGTTAACTATCTCCCCGGAATGATTATGAACCGAAACGCGCACCTAAACTCCTCTATTTAGAGCCCACTGTCTGTTTGCGCCTTGCTACTTTAGTGGATTTTCTCACGAACAAAAGCCCCCTCACAGCCCCCGGCACCGCCCCCTTTATCAAAAGGAGGTTGCGAGCGGGGTCCGCTTCCACCACCCGCAGGTGCTTCACCGTCACCTGCTCGTTGCCCATATGACCAGCCATACGAGTGCCTTTCAACACCCGACCCGGCGTGGTAGTCGACCCGATGGAACCGGGGGCGCGGTGACGATCAGATTGGCCATGGGTCTTAGGGCCACCCCTGAAGTGATGGCGCTTCACCACTCCGGCGAAGCCTCTGCCCTTAGATATTCCTGTTATGTCAACAAAATCGCCAGACTTGAAGATTCCGGCGTCTACCTTTTCCCCTACCTGATGAGTCGAAGCGTCATCGGCCTTGAATTCGCGGAGATATTTGAGCATACCCACCCCTCTCAGGTGTCCCTTTTGGGGGGAATTGAGCCGCTTCGCCTCTTCAAAGCCTAACTGGACAGCGCCATAGCCGTCTTTAACCGGGGTCTTCACCTGAGCCACAATACAAGGGCCAGCCTCAATGGCAGTCACTGGCATAACCGTCCCATTCTCATTGAAGACCTGCGTCATGCCGATTTTCTTGCCCAATATCCCGTGAATCATAGTTTTCCTACAGCTTAATCTCGATATCTACCCCGGAGGGGAGGTTCAAGCGAGTGAGCGCATCCACCGTTCTGGAGGTAGGCTCCAATATGTCGATCAGACGCTGATGCGTGCGCATTTCAAACTGCTCGCGAGAGTCCTTGTCGATGAAGGGCGAGCGGATAACGCAGAACTTCTTAATGCGAGTAGGCAAGGGTATGGGGCCAGACACCACCGCCCCCGTACGCTCCGCTGCTTCCACGATCTGCTCCGCCGATTGATCCAGTATCCTGTGATCGAAAGCCTTTAATTTTATGCGAATCTTCTGCTTAGCCATAATCTATTCCAATATCTTAGTGACGACCCCAGCCCCCACCGTCTTGCCACCCTCGCGAATGGCAAACCGCACCCCCTCCTCCAACGCCACCGGCTGGATCAGCCTCACCTTCATCTTCACATTGTCCCCAGGCATCGCCATCTCTACCCCAGGCATCAGCTCGATCGCCCCCGTTACATCCGTCGTCCGTATGTAAAACTGCGGCCGATACCCATTGAAAAACGGCGTGTGCCTCCCCCCCTCTTCTTTGCTCAGTATGTATACCTCCGCCTCCGCATAGGTGTGCGGCTTGATCGACCCCGGCGCCGCTAATACCTGCCCCCGCTCTACTTCCTCCCGCTCTACCCCCCGCAATAAGCACCCTACGGCATCCCCCGGTAATGCCTCATCTAACATCTTGTGAAACATCTCTAGACTCGTCACTACCGCTTTCTTCGTCTCCCGCAACCCCACTATCTCTATCTCTTCCCCTGCTTTGATCGTACCCCGCTCTATCCTCCCCGTCGGTACCGTACCCCGCCCTTTGATGCTGAATACATCCTCTACCGGCATCAGAAACGGCTTGTCTACCGGCCGCTCCGGCGTCGGTATGTAGCTGTCTACCGCATCCAGGAGCTCATATATCGCCTTGCAACACTCACATTCCCTCCCCCCACACCCACACTCTAACGCCTTCAGCGCACTCCCCCGTATGATCGGTATCTCTTCCCCCGGAAATTTATATTTGCTCAATAAATCCCTAAGCTCTAGCTCTACTAGCTCCAATAACTCCTCATCATCCATCATGTCTACTTTGTTCAAGAATACTACTATATACGGTACCTCTACTTGCCTCGCTAACAGCACATGCTCCCGCGTCTGCGGCATCGGCCCGTCCGGCGCACTCACTACCAGTATCGCCCCATCCATCTGCGCCGCCCCCGTGATCATGTTCTTGATGTAGTCCGCATGCCCCGGACAGTCTATGTGCGCATAATGACGCTTCTCTGTCTCATATTCTACATGCGCTATCGCTATCGTCAACCCCCGCGCTTTCTCCTCCGGCGCATTGTCTATCGAGTCAAATGGCCGATACTCCGCTAGCCCTGCCCCCGCTAAACACTTCGTTATCGCCGCCGTCAGCGTCGTCTTCCCATGATCTACATGCCCTATCGTCCCTACATTGCAGTGCGGCTTCGTCCGCTCAAATTTCCTCCGTGCCATTCCAAACCCTCCCTTGAGTGGAGCCCACAACCAGATTCGAACTGGTGACCCCGTTCTTACCAAGAACGTGCTCTTCCTGCTGAGCTATGTGGGCCACTTATCCCTTAATTCTTTGTTCTTACGAACAACGCCTTCCACCGAAGGCATGAAAAAGCTCCCTGGCCTTGCGCTATGGTGGAGGGGGCAGGATTCGAACCTGCGTAGCCTTTCCAGGCGACGGTTTTACAGACCGTTGGTATTAGCCACTCACCCACCCCTCCCCCGTCTCCCTCTGGAGCCCGAGAGGGGATTCGAACCCACTAACCTACCGATTACAAGTCGGTTGCGCTGCCATTGCGCCACTCGGGCGCAGGCCGGAGAACAAAAAGAAGTATACTCATAAAGCAACACAAAGTCAATATTTCCTGCGTTTCCACACCGTTCCCTGGGGCGTGTCCTCCAGGGCAATCCCCAGTTCGGCGAGATGGTTGCGTATTTCGTCAGCTAGCTCCCACAGTCTAGCGGAGCGCAGGCTGGAGCGGGTGTCCACCAACAATTGAATGAATTCTTCAGGCGCGGCCACTACACGTGTTACTGTTGATGCTGTGCGCATACTCACTGAAGTTATGCCCAAGAACTCGTAAATGCTGTTAGTATCCACGGGGATGATCCCCAGAATATCCGTCCCCAATTCACGGTATAAACCATCGATGGCGGCCAAAGTTTCACGGCTTGGCTCCCCTGGAGAGGACAACAAAAGGTTGACCTCCCGGGTCAGATCGAAGAGGACGCCGATGGCCGCCGCCGTATTGAAATCGTCGTCCATAGCCTCCAAGAACCTACCTTTATGCTCTCCCCATAAAGAGAGCAACTCCTCATCAGCTTCTCCGCTTTCAGCAATGCTTAACCTTTCCCTTACCTGCACTACTGGCTCCAAGAGACGCCGTAGCCCCTTGTCGGCTGCCGCCAATGCCTCATCGCTGAAATCAAAGGTAGAACGGTAATGGCTGTTTAGAATGAAAAAGCGCACCGTCAAAGGCGAATAGCGTTCAAAGGCTTGGCTAAGGGTTGTGAAGTTGCCCAACGACTTGCCCATCTTAACGCCATCGACCGTCAGCATGTTGTTGTGCAGCCAATAGCGGGCAAAGGGTTGGCCAGTAGCTGCCTCGCTTTGGGCGATCTCGCTCTCGTGATGGGGGAAAACGTTCTCCAAGCCACCCCCATGAATGTCAAAGGGCTGGCCCAGGTATTTCGTCGACATAATGGAGCACTCCAGGTGCCAACCCGGGTAGCCCCATCCCCAAGGGCTGGGCCAGCGCAAGATATGGCCCGGCTCCGCCCGCTTCCAGAGGGCGAAGTCGGCGGGGTGACGCTTGTCGGGATTGACGGCCACCCGTGCTCCTTCCTCCTGTTCCTCCACCCGTCGACGGGAAAGCTTCCCATATTTCGGAAACTTGGCCACCTCAAAGTAAACGGAGCCGTTAACCTCGTACGCATAGCCCTTGTCGATAAGGGTCTTGACCAGCTCGATCTGCTCCGGAATATGGCCGCTGGCCCGTGGGGAGATGTCGGGGCGTAGAACATTCAGGGCATCCATATCCCGAAAGTAGTTGCGGGTGTAGGTCTCCGCCAGCTCCATGGGCTCCACCCTTTCCTGCAATGCCCGTCTCTCGATCTTGTCCTCGCCCATATCGGAATCGTCGGTGAGGTGGCCGACATCCGTTATGTTCTGGACATAGCGCACTTTGTAGCCCAAATAGCGCAGATAGCGCACCACCACATCGAAGGAAACGTAGGTCTTGGCGTGCCCAAGATGAGCATCGTCGTACACAGTGGGCCCGCATACATAAATACCCACAAATCCCTCGTGCAATGGCACGAACTCCTCTTTGCGCCGCGTCAAGGTATTATAAACCCTCATTCGGTGCCTCCGAGAGCCAATTAGTCATCCTCATCTCCGCCTTCCACCACCGCCACCGCGTAGGCGACCATCCCTTCCTCTCTACCAGCGAAGCCCAAACCCTCGCTGGTAGTCGCCTTGACCGAGACCCTACCCACGTCGATGTCCAACGCCGCGCTAATCCGCTGCCGCATATCACCAATAAATGGTGCTAGTTGGGGCTGTTGGGCGACGACCGTAGCATCAATGTTGCCCACGTGCCAGCCCCGATTCCGCAAAATTTCAGCCACACGTTGCAGCAGAACGATACTGGAAATGTCTTTGTAGGCCGGGTCGCTTGGCGGGAAATGAGCGCCGATGTCACCCAAAGCCGTTGCCCCTAAAAGAGCATCTATTATAGCATGAATAAGGACATCAGCATCACTATGGCCAGCCAGACCGCGCTCATAAGCCAACTCCACCCCACCCAAAACCAGCTTGCGGCCCGGCGCTAGAGGATGAACGTCATAACCGAACCCAATGCGCATCCTACCCCGAGCAAACAGAGAAGGCCACTAGAGCGCTCTCTCACCTTTGCTCTCGCTCCTTCAACATTATCTCCGCCAAGGCGAGGTCTTGGAGAGTGGTTATCTTTATATTTTCGTAAGAGCCAAGGTAAACTTTGACTTTGTACCCCAAGCGCTCGACCAGCGTGGCGTCATCGGTCACCTCGCCCTCCGCTTGTTTATGAGCCCTCTCGATGATATCGAAGCGGAATACCTGGGGGGTCTGCGCCATCCACAGGCTCTCGCGAGCGGGTGTCTTTAGAACGTGATTATCCATGCCCACAACTTTGATGGTATCCGTTACCGGCACCGCGCAAACGGCGGCACCGCTCTCCTGGGCCTCGGCCAACCCCCTCTCGATGAGGTCAGCGCTTACGAAAGGCCGAGCGCCATCGTGTATCACCACCCACTGGCAGCCAGAAAGCCTCTTCAGCCCCTCCCGCACCGAGTCCTGTCGCCGCTCCCCTCCCAGACACACCGCCGCCACCTTCGACCAGCTCCCTTTTTCCAACAACCTTCGGCCTCGGTCGATGTTGAATTCACTCAGCACAATGGCTATCTCATGGACCAAAGGACACTGATTGAAGACATCCACAGATCTCGCCAGAATAGGGATGCCGCCGACCTCAGCGAACATCTTGTCGATATTGCCCATTCGCCTGCTTGAGCCAGCGGCAACGATTATAGCACCAACTTTGCCAGCAAGGATATGCCCCAAGCCTAGAACTCCTACTCCAGTTTGGGGTGAGCGAAGATCATCCTTCCCGCTACAGTCTGCAGAACCCGGGTAACGATAATATTGAGCTGGCTATTAAGGTAGCGTCGCCCCCCCTCCACCACCACCATCGTGCCGTCATCAAGGAAGCCCACCCCTTGGCCTGCCTCCTTGCCTTCCTGAATTATCCGAATGCCCATCTCCTCCCCCGGAAGGACAACGGACTTTACAGCGTTGGCAAGCTCGTTGATATTAAGCACTCGCACTCCTTGGAGCTCAGCCACCCTATTAAGGTTGAAATCGTTAGTTATGATGGGACAACGCAAGCTCTTAGCTAGCTTCACCAACTTACCATCAACCTCCGGGGTATCGGCAAAATCCACCTCGGAGATATGTACCGGGACATCCGACTCCTTCTGTAGTTTGTTAAGCATATCCAAGCCCCTACGACCGCGATTGCGTCGCAAGGAGTCGGGTGAATCGGCGATATGCCGCAACTCATCCAAGACAAACCTGGGAATGACTAGGGTGCCATGAACGAAGCCTGTCTGGCTGATGTCAGCAATGCGCCCATCAATGATAGCACTGGTGTCCAAAAGGATCTGTTCCCCTTCAGGGATTTCCCTCCAAGGAGTGCCCACTCCCGGGCCAGCAAGGGTGGGAGCAAACATTTGAAAGATGTCGCGTGCTCGCATCGCCATGATCGATGCACCGATATAGCTCAGCAGCAACGCGATGCCCAGAGGCAGGAACGTGCCGAATAGACCCGGCAGCATCGACAAGGGCAGCGCCAGTAGAACAGAAACGATCAGGCCCATAATCACCCCGATAATTGCGGCAACGATGACATGTATGGGAACCTGTTGCATTTCTCCCCGGATCCAGCGCAAGGGGCGGCTCAAGAGGAAATAGCTAATCAAGAGCCCTACCACCCCACCACCTAAGGCAAAAGGGATTGCCCAGCGCAGATATTCCTCAGACGGCCTCAGGCTAGCCAGAAAACTGCCTAACGCCCACCCGCCAAAAGCGAGTAAAGCTATACTTATCAAATGAACAACCATGTTCACCAACATTACTTTCCAACCTCCTCCTCACCTCCGGCTAAAAAAGAAAAAGTGTACCACAGTACACTTAGCAAGCCCGGAAAAACTGCCTCGAAAAGATAGATAAGACCTAACCTTTTGGAAACGGCCCTGCTAAATGTGGCAAATAGTTAACGCAACCTTCCTCAATATATTAGCATGAAAGCGAACAAATGTCAAAGAATGGCAGCTTCCTCAGGAACCCCTCCACTATCCATTGGCCCTCTTAGGGGCTGCCATCTTAACTTATTTGAAAGCGCCTACCCCAAAACCCGTTCCATGTACCTGATTACCCAATCGATACTCCAAGCGCCAGCAATGGCAATGCCCACGAACCTCGGGATCTTGCCCAACAAACATATGCACAGGAACTTCCATAATGGGAAGCGAAGCGCTCCCGCAGTGAAACCCGCCAAGTCGAAAAAGGGATTTGGTATCAAAGCAAGTATAAAGATAGTAATGGAACCCCTCCGACTCATCCACCGCTCCATCCGCTCATATGGCTTCCGGTTCTCAACGACCCCGCGGCCACTATAGCCGGCCAGATACCCCGTCAGCTCCCCCAACCCTCCCCCGACCCCTCCTGCCACACCCACGATTATCGGATTGAGCACCGCGCCTAAAGCGAATACCACTGCCACACCAGGGACGGGCAAGATAATCGTAGCGCTGGTGATGGCACTGACCATAAAGGCGCCCAGATAGCCATAGTTTTTGTAGGTCTCAAAGTCACCTAGCCGGTCGCGGAAAAGGAATAGCCCCACGGTGATGGCAACAACCACCAACAAAGCGGCCATACGAAGATATTGCGTCTTCGAGGCAAAGAACCTCTTTGCTCGTTGGCGTACTCCCTGCTTGGTAGCGCCTATACCCTGCTTCAACACCCTTACCTCTGGACACCATTTTACCACAAAAAGGATAGGGAAGCTCCCTCAGTTGCCCTCTGTTTTCTAACTGGCTCTATAGATGAGAAAACAGGCGATAATGAGAGATTTTGAGAGAAAACAACGATATTGTGCCATTTCCGTGCCTCTTTCACGATTTGCCATTGTTGGGGGTAAAACCTATACTGACCTAATTGGGCCTAAGGTGGGGCCTTTTGTGGTCATTGCCATGGGCTCAAGAGATTGAAACAAAATAGAAGAGGACGGCGAAAAGGGCAAACCCATCGAAAGGTGGGGGCGCAAAGCCACAGGTCTAAAGTTGGCGTGAGCTAACTATGATGGCTGGGTTGCCGCTGGAGAAGGCTTGCAGCTCTTCGGGGTGATCCACCGAAGAGCTTTTTTGTGCTTCTCGATATCGGCGGACAGGCGGAAGGATGTGTATATGTTAGAGACTATCGCTTCGCAACGTGATCTCGGCACCCTTGTCAAGCAAGAGGAACACCGAAATGAAGACAAATCGGAATTCGCTAGCGCCGAGCCGGGAGCCCCACAAAAAGATTCATCTACAGCAACATCAATCCCGTTCATCCCCCAACCCCATTCTGTAGCAGAAACCGGCATAAGTCCGGATATCCTGGCTGAACTCGCCCTCAAAGAGGTCTACTACTCCGCTAGGCCGACAGCTCTGGATATTTGCAATGCCTTGAAGCTGCCCTTCACAGTGGTAGACGAGGTTTTAGGCTTCCTGAAGAGCATGAAACTGTGCGAAATAGTGGGAAGCCAAGGGCGTGGTGAACAGTTGTACGAATACGGCATGACCGAAAAGGGCAACCAGGCTATACAGGAGTTCCTCGCCCGGAACCTCTATCGAGGTCCAGCCCCCGTTACTCTAGAGGCATACCGCGAGGTCGTGAAAAAGCACTCCATAAACAATCATTCTGTGACACCGGATTCTCTGCGCCAAGGCTTGGCGTCTCTTGTCTTAGGTGAGGGAGTGCTGGAGCTACTGGGGCCAGCATTGAACTCAGGGGAATCCATTTTCCTCTATGGCGCTTCCGGCAATGGCAAGACTAGCATCGCTGCCGCCATAAGGAACATATTAAACACGCCGGTGCTCATCCCCTATGCCATAGAGGTGGCCGGGCAGTTCATCAAGGTTTACGATCCCTCCTTACATGAGGAATATACGGAGGCCACCGACGATGAGGGGATTCTGCGTCGGGACAATCCCACGGTGTTAAAATACGTGCCCAACACAGGGGTATACGCTGGCCCTGAGCGTCGCCGCGATCGACGTTGGGTCCTCATCAAAAGGCCGGTGATTATCGCTGGCGGAGATCTGACCCTGGATAGGCTCGAACTTAGATATGACCATGATCGCAAGTTCCATCAAGCTCCCATGCAGATGAAGGCTAATGGTGGCTGTTTTGTTATAGATGACTTTGGCAGACAGCAGGTGCGACCGATAGACCTCCTTAATCGCTGGATCATACCTCTTGACCGTCATATAGATTATTTGACCCTGGTAACCGGAGAGACCATCGATATCCCTTTTGACTTGCTTCTAGTGTTCTCCTCGAACTTAGACCCATCGGAGCTAGTGGATGAAGCCTTCCTCCGGCGAGTGAGGCACAAGGTCTGCGTCCCAGACCCCACCAGGGAACAGTTCAGGGATATATTCTGGCGGGTATGCTATGAAAAAGAGATTCAATGTCCCGAGGAATGCCTAGAGTATCTGTTAGAGGAGCACTACCACAATGGCTCGCGGCCCCTTCGGGCCTGTCATCCCATCGACATCCTAAAGCATGTGCTTAACATCTGTAACTACGAAGGGGTGCCACCTGTAGTTACCAAACAGCTCCTCGACCGAGCCTGCCTCTCTTACTTTGGACAAGCTATGCCCAAAGCCATAGCGAAAGCTTCCCTTTGACGAGATCCCACTCAGGCAAGAGATGATCGGCGAGGTAGTCGCTTTTCCCAGGGTAAAACCTAGGCGGATATTGTGCGGATTTTGAGCAGGGGTTAGCTGCTTGCGCAGCAAAAGCATCCGAACGTAAGACTAGAGCATATTATACTGGAATAATAAGAGCAGCAATACCCCTATGGCCAAGATGATTGGGTAGAAGATCAGCCCTAACCCACTGCTAGCCTCAGCCTCATTCCCATAAGCCACACCATCTCTCCGGGAAGCAAAGGTTGCGCGCTTTTGCTGCATGCGGAGGACCTGTGCTAAGGCACCTTCGCTCACCAACCCTTTCTCGATAAGAACCTCACCCAGCCGCCTATTTTGTGCCAGGGAGTCGGCCAAGGAGGCACTCAATTCGTTGGGCGTGATAAGCTTGGACACAACGAGCATCTGCCCCAGCGGCCTCCTGGGGTTCGAAGCGCTGCCAAGACAATGCGGACAGCCTCCTTTGTTCCGATAGGTAAGCCCGCAGATTGGACAACGTGTACCTGTGATCTTGATTACAACTTCTCTAACCAACCCAACAATGCCGAAAGCGAAAAGCGCCATCCCCAGAGGAACAACGGGATGTTGTGTCACGCCTTTCAAAGTTGCTGTCCACCTCGACTCCGCCTCACCGTCTGTAGAGGTGACTGACGATGCATCACCGGCACCAGGGATGGTAAAGGTGACACATTTTGACTTCTCGACACCGAAAGCGTCCCGGACTACCACAGTTACCATGTGAGATCCCTTGAGCAATGATGATACTTCCACAGGTACCGAGAAGGGGGGTGAGGATAATTTGCGAAGGGAGATACCATCCAACAGAAGCTGCATCTCCGCCACCAGTTCAGGCTGATTCACCCCCACCTCTACACTAAAGTCATCCTGTATTCTCTGCCCCTCTACGGGGCTGGTGATTTCAAAGGAGACAGGGGAAAGCTCCAGCGTGAAGTCTCGCTTGGCCGAGATTTTTTGGGAACCCAGTACGACTTCAATGGTAAGGGTCCGCTGGGCAGGCCCTTCCCGTAATGGAGTAGTATAGGTTAGAACGTAATAGCTTCTAAGCCTTTGGGCGATAATCTGAAAAGCCTGAGCCACTGCCGCCGAGGAGGGGCTATAGATGCTGGTACCGCCCGTCTGCCCCGCTATGAAGTCGAGATCAGCCCGGTTTATGCTCGATCCTATGCCGACCGTAAACACCACTATGCCACCCTTGGTTGCCGACTGGACGCCATCTGCCACCTTTTTAGCGCTCTTGGTATCCTCACCGTCCGTGAGCAGGACGATGATCTTGCGGGGTATTTCGGCACCCGTCAGTTTTTCAGCCGCCACATAGAGAGCATCGTAGAGGAGAGTTTCACCAACGGCTTGGGCCGCATTGATCGCCTGCTTGACTTCATTCTTGTTGGTGGTGAGGTCTTTGACCACCGTAACTGCACTGCTAAAGGTGATCAACGCCACTTGATCCTGCCCCGCCAACTGGTCCACAAAAGTGCTGGCAGCAGCCTTCGCATCTGCCAGAGGAACACCCTTCATACTGCCGCTGGTATCCAGCACCAGCATCACCCCCAAGGGAAGGCTCACATTCACCGAGGAGTCAAAGGTTGCCGTCCCCACGGGGGTATTGTTTTCAAAGACGGCGATATCCTTTCGCGTCAGCCCGCTTATAGGGATCCCGCTTCCGTCCACCACCTCTACCGCCGCTTTTATTTGCGGGTACTCGGTAGTATCAACCCCTTGTATCACCACTCCGGAGGGGCCATCGGCATAGGCCTTGTTCGCCACCAGCAATGCCAACACCAAAGCCAAAATCCAGCCCCTGGCTAGGGCCATTCTCAGCGGCTTCCATCGTAAGGGAAACATACCAAACCCTTCCGCAGCAAACCCAGTCCCTTAAACCTTCCTTAGCTCTACTGTGGAGAAGCTGCCTCTGTTTTCCCTTTAGAGGCTGCCCTTCTCTCTGATTCAAGGAAGGCCTTGCCCTCCGTCGAAAATCTACCAAGTATACGGCTCTTCACACCAACCTGTTGGCTCCGTACGCCCGTTAATATAAACAGGAGATCCAACAAGCTCTTGGATATCGTGGACTTAGGGTATGATTGCACGACAGGAATTCCTAGTTGAACGGCCATGATGGCGTGGGGGTCTTCGGGAATTGACCACAAGATGGGCAAGCCCACGGCCTTCTCCACCTCGCTCGCTCTAAGGCCTCCCTTCATGTCGGCACGATTAAGGAGTAGATTGACCTTATCTTCGAAAAAGCTCATGCCGGCAACTCTCTCCATCACTGCCTTCGTATTAGCAACGCAGGCCAAATCGGGGGTCACGACCAGCAAGATAGTGTTGGCCACCATTAGGGTAGCCATGATCCTTTCGCTGAAATTGGCGGGGGTATCCACATATACATAGTCATACACCGCAGCCAGCGACTCGATGGTGCTGGTAACCGCTCCCACAGCGGCATCAGTCTCACGTTCATTAGCCCCAGGAAGCTGGAATATAGACAGGTCCCCACGAGGCGCCCGGGGAAGGTTGGCTAGGGCTCCATCCTCTTCGGTGCTACTGACCGACCTGCGCGGTAGCTGATGATCCACAAGCCTTACACTCAGACTCGCCTCAATGCCCTCTGAGTTATCCAAACTTGCCAACGCCACCTCTTCATCACTGAGCTCAGCCAAGGCTGCGGCCAGATTAGCGGAGATGGTAGTCTTCCCGACGCCTCCCTTAGCCCCGAAGAGAACCACAACCTCTCCCTGAGGCAAAACATCTTCTAAGGCCCCCCGCGAAGCTCGGAGCCGTTTCCCCTCCGCTTCCACGGCTCTCCTCAGGCTATGAATCAATTCACCGGGGCTGATAGGCAGAGCGATGACATCTCTTGCCCCAGCTTGCATGGCTCTACGGGTAATCTCAAGAATGGTAGACGCCCTGGTTTCCTCAGTATAGGCAATGACTGGAGCCCCATAGGAGGCCAGAGAGGCGAGTTCCAAGGAACGGGCCGCACGGGCGACGGGCTCTCTTAGGCCAACAATGATAGCGTCATGCTCCACTGTTCTCACTATCTTAGCCACACGTCGACCATATCCATATACGCCCACGATATTGGCACCGATATTAGTGAGCATCCTGACAATGCCCCGCCCTTGCGCTGGCTCATCTATTACCAGAATGGAAAGACTACCTTCTTCCACCAATACTTCCCCCTTGCCGTTGTCTAGTTTGTTTCACAAAGATACCCAATTGCCCCGATTCCATCGGGGAGAATAGCGGGTTGGTCATCTCACGAACTAATCCTCCTCTTCAACCACCGTCCGGCGCTGCCACCATCTTCGCCCCGTTTCCGCAATCTCCGCCATGAACCGTCCTATGGACGGCACTCGCTCATAGATGAACACCACCCAGATAACAACCAGGGCTACCACCAAAGAACGCCACCAGTTCGCACCCAGGCTACCCGGATCTGCTTTCTCGAAGCCGAAGATGGAGTCGATCATCCAGACATATCCGAGCCATAATATCAATAGCCCTAATAATAGACCCACGGCGCTGGAGAGGAGGTCTCTGATCAATGAGGAGAACGACATACGCGCCATGATCTCCCTAAGCAGCCCCATCCCCTGCGCTACCACGATGACCGCCACCGCCCACAAGAGAAATTGGACAAGAGGCAGGGGAGAGCTGATGATGGACTGAAACACCGTGCGAAAGACCCTAGCTGCCCCCTCCGCGATATCCGCTGGCCTGAGGTCTACAATCCATTCCAAATGGGGGAATCGCTCCGTTGGAAGCGCTGTCTGTATGGTAATTAACGGAGATGAGTCCAACTTCATCTCGCGGATGATTCGCCGCTCAATGATCGGGCGTTGGTCAGCATCTAATCGCCCTTCGGTCTCTTCAAGGTCGAGGATCGCCCCAAGCCTACTCTTTATCACATCACGAATTTCCTCTTCGCTGGTGGCAATAGCTTGAGCTCCCCCCAGTAGCGAGGTTATTTGACCGTGGATGCGCTCTTTCAGGGCGTCCATTTCAGCGGGCTTGACCATCGCGGATAGAGGAGCTGACCCAGAAGCCTGGCTGGCCTC